>Ga0307510_10000082_pt1 | contig 72268 bp, 85 predicted proteins | sample 12_EM_MG_FD_207224 | JGI IMG/M metagenome (GOLD analysis project Ga0307510, IMG submission 207224) | Populus trichocarpa ectomycorrhiza microbial communities from riparian zone in the Pacific Northwest, United States - 12_EM | ecosystem: Host-associated > Plants > Roots > Unclassified | place... | reverse complement strand
GAGTTCTTTACTTGTTTTCAGTTCGTCAGACCGCAGCCATTTCATATGCACAATACGCATCACTCTACTCCTCGGCGTATTATCGACGAATTATTTCACTTTCCGTCGTTTCGATCTCATTATTGTGCGGCCCAAAGGATGAAAATGTCAGACATTTGCGCAACAGTGCGGCAACACTCAGGATTCTTGTCCCGGTCACGGGCCATTACTTTCGTCGTCGCGTTTTGGCCTCAGGGGCGACATAGCCTGTTTTTTTTTTTTTTTTGAAATGCCTTGGTATTTCCTTCGGTTTATCCAAAGGGGGCTTGGTGGTCAGGAGCGAGAATAGCAGCACAAGATCCATTCGGAGCCAGGCAGGGAGGAAATGCGGATTTACGCGCACACCTGCTTCTTCTCTACAGATAAGCCGGTAGTGTGGGACTCACCTTCCGAAGAAGGAATACCGCACTGAAACCCCCTTGATGGCAGCAGCGGAATTTGAATTGAATTGAACTATGTCTCCCAGCGTGTCCCGCGACACGTTCGGTTTACCCCCAGAGTCACTTCGCCATGGTGGCTCCTAGCCCTGTTTGTTGCAGCGCCTCCCCCCGGAGAAATAGCTATACCGGACATTCATTTCAGCAGGATATTGATCGTTGATCGATGATCCCGAGTTGTCGATGTCGCCTGATGTACTTGTGGAATTGTTCATGTGACCCCGCAACCTTTAGACAATGCGATGCCCGTCTGGAATGTCTTGAGTCTCCGTTCATCATTCTGCCTAGTAACTCTTCGACACAAGCAGTGCAAAACCATTCTCTCTGTCGAACGAAGGCGGGCTAAAGTCCCATTACTATAGCACCGAGCCTACTGTGCTGCGCATGCTATACGGCGCGCATCTGACATCGAGTGGGACAAACTACACTGCATGGCGCCCTGCACCTCGCATTCATACCGCTCATACCAGATCATTGTGCAACCTCCATCACAGTCCTAAAAATACACCAGCAGTTCACCGCCAGCGCCCTCCTACACTGCATCCTCATGCTCAATGACTCCTTGACTCCTATGTTTTCTTCGCGTATAAAAGCGGGGCCTGCTTTCCTCTCGGTGAAGCATCAGTCACCAGACAAACCAACCCACCACTACCACACTCACCCACCAAAACACTTATTTTTCGCATTCACGATGTTCAAGCTCACCTGCACCATCTCCTTCGCCCTCGCCCTCTTCTTCACGCAGGTCGCACACGCCCTGCCTCAGCCAGCCATGGTCCCGAGGGATCCGACGGCGCCCCCTTCACCCCCACGCGCCGCGTTCGACAGCACGTTTGACAACCCCACTTACTCTGTCAGCAACGTCGCGTGCTCGGACGGGGCCAACGGCCTCGCCGCCAAATACCCGACGTTCAGCACGATCCCGAGCTACCCCTACATTGGTGGCGCTTGGGATGTCGCGTGGAACTCTCCTAATTGCGGCGGATGCTGGCAAATCACGAACCCGGCGAACAGCGCGTCGATCTATATGACCGCGGTCGACACTGCCGGCCATGGTTTTAACTTGGGAACGGCGGCGTTCAACGCTTTGAACGGTGGTGTAAAGACCACGATCGACGTAGTCGCCACCAAAGTTGACCACTCTTTCTGTAAATTACCTTAATCTTACTTCGGACTTTCCTTATTCCATGGGTATATCACTTTGGACTTTTTCGTTTGTCGTTTGTTTGGGCTGTAATCATGTACAATATAATACGCATAGCATACTGCTCGATGTGTTATTAGTGAATGATGTCCACGTGTCGTTTCGATCATCGCACTATTATGAAGATCTTCTAACTTTCGTGTGCGTCAGGGCTTTGTCTCTCGAAGCTCTGTTGATGTGATCACTAACTTACAACTGTATCCAACACTATAAGGGGTATGGTACTGTGAAAACAAAAGCAAGAAGTAAAGTAGTCGATCCGTCCGACGAAAAAGTAAGAAAAATGTGGTATGTTATCGAGTACGCTGATCGAGCTCCAGGCGAGGTACTGGCTCTGTTGTCTCGAAACTCTCATCATCCGGCGACGGTCGCGGAAGGGCTGAAGCTCGGCTCGGCCGTCGACGCGGGCTTGTAAGCGAGACACGCACAGAGTCCGAGGATGATGACGGAGGCGTCACCCGGCCTCCACCACCCGCGAGCGAACCTGGGCGGGCCGCGGGGTCAACACGTGATAGGCTCTTCCGTGTCCCGAGTTGGTCTGGTGGCAGCGAATTGGCAGAACTCTCCGTGCGCCTGGATTTGAGTATGGACCTCGGCGGGCCGGCCTTCTCCCTTTCTGTCGGCGTTGTCATTGGTGGTGGCATGACATCCGCGTCTGCGAACGACGCAGAAGAGACGATGCGAGCAGCTTGCGAGGCTGTACGAGGCCGGGCCGACGAGTGTGGTGGTATTACATGGACGGGGTATGGCGATTCTTGATTAAAGATCATCATGTTAATTGATGGACTGCTATGGGACTGTTGTAGCCGAGATGTTAGCAACGAAGGGGTATCATAATACGGCGCCTTAGGTGGGTGACGGTCTGGAGGTAAGGCTAGGCTTGCGACCGATTCTCGGGATGTAGAAGATGGGGCAGGAGTTAAAGAGCGTGGGGTGGATGTACTTGATGCACTGGAAATACTTGGGACAGGAGGCGGTGGTAGTTGAGGAGATGAATTCCCTGATCCCGTCTGTGTGGCAGGAGAGCTTCCCGAGACAAAAGAGATGGATGCCTTTCGACTTCTTTTCCACAGAGACTTGATGCTTTTGACGGGATTGAGTGAGGTACTTGTCCGGTTACCTGCACCTTCCTCTATTGAGTCAAGTGAGAAACGGCTGGATGGCGGTCTCGATGCAGCGGCGTCTAAGCTGGTAAGGCTCTCTTTACGACCGAGTGAGGCCGGAGAAGGCTGTTGCTCAGATGATAGCTCGGGTGCGAAGAACTTGGGTCTGGGTTGTGGAAGTGGTACATCTAAGGATGTCGAAGGCTGAGATGATGACGGCGGGGAAGGAGATGAGGGAAAGCGTCCGAATGGATCGGGAGACAGTGGGATGGTAGGAGAGTTAAATGAAGCTGACTTCCGTAACGGAGAGTCGAGTTCGGGGAACGCAAATTCATGATCGCGCAGCTCTCGCCTCCTCGCATTGGATTCATCGAGTTCTCTGTCCTGTAATACCGGAAACGGTTTCCTTAACGGAGAAACGGGCGCAGAATGCGAAACGCCGCCGACAGAAAGCTTGGGCGGTGCGAGAAATTTATCGGGTCCCAAGGACGAGTCAGCTATGATGTCTTGCCGCTTTGATGACGAGTGTGGCACAGACGGCCAAGCTGTATTCGGCTTATTGAGAAACCTGTGGGTCATCGTGAGCTAGGAAGATCCGGAGAAATAAGAGGGTAATCACTCGTTGCTGCCTTGCTCTAGTGGACCACGCTCTGATGCACTGGACGACGGGGCAGAAGGCTGCCGTTCTTTGCGTGTTATTTCATGCTGCAGTCCCCGGGGCGACAACCTAACTAAAGTCTTTACGAACAAGAGTCAGTAGCTGATTTGGATGTGTTGAGCGTTTACCGACCTTTTCTATTTCGTCCAATTTGGCTTTGAAGACGTACTGGCTTCGCCGTCGATCGTTTGGATCGTTCTCATCAAACTAAATTGGACGGATAATCAGCACGAGGTCCCGGGCCAACGTTGACAACCAACCTCTCCCGTGTCATCAAACTCCAATCCCAAGTCCATCTCGTCGAAGACAGTTCCGGTACGTTTACCTCCATCCGAAGGCGTCGATACTCCGTCACGCAGGTATGCAAGCCCTGTACTACTCGAGGTAGGTAAGGGGCTGGCCTCTTCAGAAATGCTCATGCCATGGAAGTAGGGCATCAGAGTGAGCGGTGGTGGCGCAGCTTTTTTGTATGCGGCTGCGGCCGCAGCCCCAACGGTAGGAAGCGGGGGGTACACCGTGGCGTCTGGAGGAGAAGAGGGGATTTCTAACGCAAGCTTTGGACGCTCCCGCGTCTCCAATAATGCCTCCTCCTCCTCCTCGGCATCCACTGGATCGTCCTCGTTCTGCGCTTGCTCAGACAATGGGATGCCGTTGGGTTCAGGGTCCTCTAGACCGGGGGGTGATTCCGAAAGGCGTGGATAACTTGCCTCGTGACTGTCATCGACGTCCTCGCTAGCTGAAAGAAGGAATCGCGGGATTGCTTGTCGATCCACAAGCCTCAAAGGTAACGGCGCAACCTTTGGGACCTCCTCTTCGACGTCGCCCCGACTGACATCCTCTGTTGTGGGGGATGTGCCGGAATCACTTTCAGTGCGAATGCGCTGCTCCCGTTTTTGGTGATTGAGCTTCCGACTGCGTATCCAAGGCCCGTACCATGTGGCCTTGCGCTTGTCGATGTCGAACTCTACTTTTGCAAGGATCGGGATGATAGAGGGTGATGTGAGCCCTGGGAGATCGAGCGTCGCAGCACGGGAATCCGAAGGTAAAGAGGTGTCCGGTGTGTCAACTTCTGACTGGGAAGTTTCGGAAGGGGTGGCCTGGGTGGGGGGGTTGGATGAAGCAATTGACCCAGTGGGTGTTAGAGGGGGAGGGAAAAATTGGGGTGTAACGCGGCCGGGAGAGACGAGAGGTCGAAGGGTGTTGGAAGATGGGAACTCCTGAGGAAGGAGAGGGGAGGGAGGGCCCAGATAGCCGAAGCCGAGACCAGTAGTAGGATTGGGGGTGGTCATACGAGAGTAGGATTCGTTCTCGAATTTTGTCACTCGCGTCCAGAGGTGTTTCCAGATGTCTTCTGAAAGCCTTGGGCCTGGCTCGTCCGGTACGGTCAAGGCCGTTTCTGGATTGGGACTTGGTGCAGAAGAGACGAGGTAAAGAATCATGCCAACAGTACTTGGGAGGGCATACTCCTTTGCAATGGCCCATAGTTGACTCTGTAGAGTGGGGAGTAGTGGGACGAGAGTGCCACGCTTAAACTGGGTGTGGTACCCAGAAGCGGCCGGTGGGGGAGGGGTGAGTTGAAAGCCCTCAGAAGAGTTGGACTCATGAGGGATGTGGAGGGGTGGGACGACGTGGAGAAGAAACTTGGACTGGGAGAAGGGAACGGGGGAATGAGAGATTAATTGAGGTGTTGATGCAACCGAGGGTGCTGGAGAACGCCGGGCCTCGGGGGTGAGAGGTTTTGATAGCAAGGAAGCCGATGTGACGGAATCGTCGCTTGGTTGTGAGAGGGGGACTGGGGCAGAGATACCGAGGGCGTTGGCTAGTTTGGCAAGGCGATGCGGGGGTATCGGGGTGCGGGGACGAGGCCATGGTGTGAGGCTTGTGGTTGAACCGTTTGGAGAAAGCGGGGCAGGATCGCCATCCGACGCGTCCTGGGGATGTCTGGACGCGTCCTCGGAGGTCATTTGGGGAGACGACGGTTAATTAGACCGAGACGACAACGACCAAGGGACCATAGCGCAGCAGCTCTCAGAGCGCATAAAGGTGATGACACCCGGCCCTGACCTGACCTGACCTGAGACCGACAGACACCCGCACGTGGTTGTCATATCACCGTCCTTGTTGTCGTCGCCGTCGTCATTTAACCCGACGGTCACGCTCGTACTGTACAGTGTTTTATTTTTATTTCCCCCTTCAAAGTACAGTATGTGTACCCATATACGATACAATAGCCATTCTGAGGATGGACGAATTTGAATATGTTGGTCCGATTACCACGCTTTCTTTGTGTTCGCAGAGGACCTTGTTCGGGAAGGTGGTGCCAATAGAGCTGTTCGTTATCGGAGATGAGACCTTTTCCATTCATTCGATGAAGCGGAGATCAGACGTTCCTCGTCCGTGATATCGCAGAACCCATCGCAAATGGTATCGATGGGCGGTGGCGTTGCCCAATCCTGTCACTGTCATCATCCATGACACTCGCGACGCTGTCCCCGTACTGTATGGAGTTTGGATCGACAGGCGTCTCGCTATATTTTTTATTTTCCCAAATAAAAAGGCAAATTGGCCGACCTGGCTCCGCGCCCAATAGACTATCCTATCGTTGTTCTTGTTGTGTGTGTCGAACGATTCCGTGAGAAATATGAGTTATGGGGAAAACGACGTAAAGTTGGAATTCGAGGGTTCGAGAATCCGACCTCATCTCCCTCTCCCTTTCCAACTCGTTTTTCCCTTCCCTCTTCTCCTTCTAACGTGTTCCCCCTCCCTCTTTTGCTCGTATTTTTCTTTTACTTTTACTTTTTTTTCTCTGCAACTTTTCTTTTTCTTATAACTTCCTCGCACGGGACACTCTCCTCGTCGCTTTTCACCTCATGGACCATCACGATAGCCACAACACCGCGAACTTGCCTCATGGCGGCCCATACGGCTTTTATCCGACTGAGCAGGAGGCGAATTTCGACATGGTCTACCCACAGCAAGGCATCAACACATATCCTGTCGTGCCTACCGCCCCTCCCCCGCGTGGGTATCAATCATCCTTTGCCGTTCATCCTCATGTTTGCATTTCTAAAAAACATCATGTCTAATCTCTCCCCCTTTCAGAACTTCAACAAGCTTTTCAGATGCGGCCCATGAGCCTCATGGCGAACACGCACCATCCCCAGTATGACAGCGGCCACGAGTTCAGCTCGTCCCCGCCAACCCAGAGTGCTGCTGGCCTCATGATTGAACCTGGCCCGCCCCCTTCCCCAGATATGTACGGCCCTCTCTCTCCCCCCATCTCCGGCTCCGATACCTCTGCCGAGGGAGCCTATCACTCTCGGAACAGCAGCTCTTCGTCCTCTCGCGCCAACAGCCTCGTCCACAGAAATCCTTTACGTTATAACCCTACGCCTTCCCCATCTAGTTCATCAGGGCGTCGCCGAGGCAGATCCTTTGGAGATTCAGACGAGGACATGGGTGTGAACATCGCCGAGAGTATCGCATATACTAGGAAGGAGGCCACTCGCCGTCAACGCATCGAAGCAGAACAACGAAGGCGCGATGAACTTAGAGACGGTTATGCCCGTCTGAAGGATGTCCTCCCTGTGTCCAATCAAAAGAGCAGCAAAGTTTCCCTCTTGGAGAGAGGTATGACCTTTCCTTTCATCCTACTGCCCTGAAAATCGAACTCATTCATCCTTAAATCAGCGACCAACCACATCGTGCAGCTCGAGAAATTGAATCAACAGTTGCAGAAAAAAATACTGGGATTGAACGCCGAGATTGCACGGCTACAAAACCTCAACGAGAAGATATCCCTCAATGCGAGCACACCCTCCCCAGGCGTGTCGATGGGTGTCGATAACCGCCCACTATCTCCACCTCCAGAGGCGTCGAATCTATCCCAACTTACGTCGGTCTCGGGACAAGAACCTCCCCGAGAAGATTCCCCCCCATCCTCCGACGGTGATTATTGATGGCCCCTTTCTTCGTTTTTCGTCCCATCTATTATTCTTGCATTCCATCTCACGACCCATCAATTGTATTTTGTTCTCCATCTTCACTGTCCTCAGACTCTATTGCGTTTATTTGGGCTTGGGGTTGCGGGGGAGGTTGTGTACTTGTTATCCGGGACAGGACTTGGTCTCCAATGCCACCGGGGTTTGGTCTGCGATGCCGCGCGTCGCATGACCCCCCGGGGTCCCTTGACCAGAGTCCACGAGACCTGTGACTGGATGTCGCAGGCAGGGTTTTGGAAGAATCATCCGAAGTCTAGATTGCGAAGCTCACCAGCTGACTCGACATCTGGCATTTCGTCGATCGGTTCTTCCATCATCTCGTACTCCAAAGGCATTCCCCTAGCGGATTATGCCTCGACTAGCGCACCGTCCTCCCCCTTGCTGCTGTTGATCCGGCGCCCCGTCACAATCCCCGTCCTCCGTAGCGGCGCTAACTCATTTCTTCCGTACCCATACCTATTCCAATCTCTCTATCCGTCCATACCTCCTTGACGGTGCCGTTTGCTATTACGATTATCTTTACGAAGGATACGGACCATTTATGACTGTACGTACGACGCTCAACAAGTACAAAGCACATTACCAGTCAGGACTTTGGTTATCTAAAAGTCGAAGGCGCTCAGAGGTTTGAACCGCCGTTTTGCGGCTCCTTTCCTGAAGCTGTGCTCTGCGAATGTAGTGTCAGCTGCTACCGTGGGCTACGCCTATGTGGCCGGCGTCCTGGCACTTTCTTGACAGCCTTCGAAGTTCCATGCAGTGGTTTCTTGTATTATTCTGGCAGTCAAAGTGAATGTAGTGCATCCTACTCTGCATCGCGACTAGTTCAAAGATGGTATAATGGGCAGGCTTGCTTGTAAATCAACAAACAGTAAGACGCTAATCCCACAACCCCTTCCCGCCTCCCGGAGCTTTCTAGCTGATGGATTGCAATGCAAACGAAGACCACACACGAGGAGCAACATCGAAGCCATGCGTGATGGTGCCCTCCTCGGGTCATACTGATCCCATTTGCACAGCTTTATACACGTGTTGTCGAGCCTCGATCGAGGGGGGGAGGGGCAGAGGGCGACTGACCTGCGCAGCGTGTCTTGGAAACCTCAGCCCTGACAATCTCAGACGGTCAACCCAAAATAATAATAATGCGGTGTATGGGCCCCAACGCATCATAACCTACGTTGCCAGCCAGCCGTCAGAGGGGGGCATGAGGCAGGAGGACATGATGCATGATTGCGCATGGGGATGATGGGTGCACACGCCAGACGCTCGCTAAGCGAGTTTTTTCAGCCACAGGACACTCGCCCGTCGCTCACATGAATTTTTATATCGAGGGAGCCCAACAGTGGGGGCGGGCGCCCTGAGGGGGCAGGCAGGACGGAAGGAGCGAGCGGGGTCATGGGGACAGGCGGACGGCGCGCACACGAACGTAATACGTACGGACAGCCGGAGGGGCATGAGTTTTGGTAGTTGTAGTAATCGGTGGCGCTCGCCCAGTCCCGGATATTGTGAAACCGATCTGACAGACAGTTTGGTCACCGTCGCTCCTTCGGCTAAGCGATTGGGTGGGGGGAAACATGGGGTGCCGAGTGGGGAGGGGGGTACCCGGGAGGGGGGGGAGGAGGGGTTGGCGCGAAGCACCGAATGTTTCGTTAACTGACGGAGCGCTCATGAGGTCCTGTGTTATTTTGCTTAATGGTAAAAAACGAAAATTGTCATAGGAGAGGGCAGAAGGTGGAGCCGCAAACGGACTGGACATGAATACCCTCTCCGAATCCGAATCCGAATCCTATGAGGGACTTCTATCCACTGGAGACCCTGAGGGCGTATTGTATGAAGGGGCGGTATCGCCCAATCATTTGCAGACCGGGCGAGGGCGAAGACGGTGGTTGCGGAAAAAGATTCGTAGCTCGCCTCCCCTCCATCCGGTCCCTCCCCTACAACGGAATATCCAATTGGCAAAGGGTTTCCGTCTCCTTACCGGGATCGATCTGCAACAAAAATATCCCATCCACTTGCAATGATCACTCGTATCAGAACATAAACAATGGCATATACGCCGGCGCAGGTCGTTGTGAATCGCGGAGCTATCGGGATTCGCGAATCGACTTCTGCCCCACGGCAACCTGGACCTTTGCCCAAGAGCGGCCAAGTCACTCCAATTCACAAATGAGGGTACTAGAGCGGCAAAGTGGGACATCGAAAACAAGTGATGGAAGGGAAGATCGTCTCTTGGGTCCGGGCAATACGTGGGAGCACAAATTTTGAGAAGTCTAACTAGAAACACGGGTAGGTGACTCGGATGTGGGTGGTGACGCGTCAAAAGGAACACCCGAGACCGCGGGTGCTGAAGACGATTCACCGGGTGGGTCCTAATAATTTTTGTCTAGAAGGATGTGAAGCCAGAGGGGTAGTAACAACCCCCGGGAAAGGGGGATCAGACGCTGACGGGTTCGAGTCCAGAGCTAGGGTGGTATGCACAGAAGTGAGCGAATGTTGGGGGAGATAGTGCCAAGAAAGGGTAATGTGAATCTTCCAAAACGTGCATGGATCCATTTTACGCGTGCAAAGTACCGAGGATGTGAACTCACTCTGGACAATGCGGTCATATTGCGTCCGCACGCCTGTGCGAGAGCAATGAAAGTTCCGACACGGGACGTCTGGGTCGTCGTAGATCGTCCCGTGCATAGGGTTAGTTAGTACGATGTCGGAGGGAGCAGTGCAACCGGTGAGAAGCGGTTCATAGCGAGGATACGGAGACTTGTGTCAGCAGGGTCTATGACAAAACCAGGCTTTGACGCAGGGCACACTAGCTAGTTTAAAGCTGGCTGTTGCTAATCGAGGAGGTTATGTTCCGGCGAAAGCGCTCGCGCGCTCAAACAGAAGGCAGAGAAGGCGAAACGAAGGCTAAATGGCGGCTGGGCAGTTTTTCCCTTAAATTTTTTTTTCTTTTTTTCCTTTTCGTGGAGAAAGATTGTGCGATCTTGAGGGGTGATTGATGCCACATGTTGTGAAGAGGTCCCACCCATAAACGCCAGGGAATTCCCGGAGAGAAACAGGGTCACGACTGAAGAAGACTTGACTTCCCTTCTGGTCGGCGGCCGGGTATCATATCCGGGTCCCCCATGCTTCCAATATCTCGGCGCGGCGCTTAACAGATGAGACAAATAGCAAATAGACGATTATTTTATTAATTATTTTATTATCCATCTTTGGTGACGGCAGAACCTTACCCTTTTCGGGTTCGCAGCGCTCACCTTCCCGGATCTCCCACCTCTCTTGGACGAGCCCTCCTTGGATTCCCGGCCGCGCCAGCCATTCAATACGATCTATACGAACTGGTTTCAAGCCTCCGACGTCGTGTGCACTATCACTTTCCTTTTTACGCGATACCTTCTACGTCTTGACCTGCTATTGCTATGTGGTAAGCCGATCTTGACTCGCCTGTTGTCACCCTCCTTGATCTCATCTCTTAATCTCTGCCGTCGGCAGGTGCGACAACTGCTTGCTGATCTTCCCACTCGTTCGTATACCGTATACGACAAATGCTACGCGATCTTCTGATGTTAACTTGTGCGTTTGCAGCGTGCTGGAGGTATTGCATGGGCGACCATCATCTTCGTGGGTCTCCTTTTTTTTCGGGACCACACGTTCCGCCTCAAACCTGATCGACCGTACCATCATCATCACCTTACAGCTCTATAATTTAGTCGGGGGAATAATTCTCTTCAAATATGGACCTTTCCTATTCTTCGTCTATCCAGAATGGTACGGCATTGTCTCGATGCTGTGACATCATCCGCTCAACTGCAGTGATCTATCACGCAGGCAGATCTATGGTGGAGTAGTGATGGCAGTAGCTGGCGCCGCTGTGCTAAATGCCCTGGCTCTCTCGAACGTTAGCGCTCCATCCGTCCACGCGTATGTGAAAGTGCTGATCGCAATCTGGTCCCTATCACAGCGGTCATATACATTTTCTCGAGCCTGCGTTGTCCTGTGGCCATTTCTGATTGTCATTTCCGCCGTTCGTGACATTGCCATGATCGTGGAACTCCAGAGGGGGTAAAGCGCTTAATTTTCTGGCGATAGCGTACAGCGCTCAGTTGACCATTTCGACATGTGACAGGAAAGAGAAGATAGTATGGGAATGTGCGAACGGCGGTCAATTGTGGACGACATCAGCAGCCGCCGGGTACGGGAGCGGGAACATCCCATCTTCATTCTGTACAGCGGGTTTTGCCAGTTTGAACACGGCATTCATCGTGTTCATGCTGGCGGACCTCGTGTTCCAGGTTTGTTGGATAGTGATTAACGTGGTGCGTACACGTGTGTCTGATCTATTTTGGCAGGTGTATATGCTTTTCATCACTTGGCGGTACTCGTCGAGGCTGGAGAACTACACTAGCTTGAAGTATGGGACAGACTGATCCGGTAAGGTGGCCTTTTTATCGTTCCTTATCATCGTTGAACGGGTATATTAGCTTTGGCCTAGATTTGGGGTTTCCCCAAAACACAGTCGAGGCACCGAGTGTTCATTCGTTTGTGAATCCTTTGGCTTGTTGGTGGACCTTGCCTCTCGTTTTGTTGCGACCGAGTAGACATTTTACGATTTACGACCTTTTTTTACGACTTTTATACGACTCTGCCCACGATGTACGACCTCTTACGTTGTTTCGGTTCATCTCATGACTTATTTTGTGACGATTATTTCCGTGTTGCGCCAAATAAGGCGATGGCTTTATGGACGCAAACGTTTCTTTGGCGGATTGACGTGATGATTAAGAAGAGCCGGGCAGACCTAGCGCCCAGGCTTGTTTTAGCGGGGTCAAGCTCTGAAGGGATAAGGGATAAGTGAAGCATTCGGGGAAATGCCGGCGCATCGCCGCGCATATAAGTGGATAAGGGGGGGGATATGAAAACCTCGCCTGGGTGATCGGAAGAGCTGAGAAAAAAGGAGCCGAGAAATGGAAAAGGTATAGATGATTAAAAAAACGTGGGGGAACAGCCCCACGCAACTAGGGTTCATGAAACCAAACGGGAAAGCGAGAGATAGGAGAGGGAACAAGATATGCAGAAAGAGAAAAGTGCGACGGTTGTGCAGAGGCATCCGATGAGATTGAAGGTGAGAGAGAAAAAGAAGAGACAGAGGGGGGCAATAGGGATGCATTGTTAGAGGGGGGAAGAGGAGACCAATCTCGATCTGTGCCAACTGTGACAGAGTCAGAAAATGGAGAATAGGCGGGGAACCGAGATGCCATAGATGGACGTATCGGCAGATCGCGCCGGAGGTTGAGTATAAGACGCCCTTGTCGATTTGGCCCTGAATGATCTCCCCAAGCACTCTCTGCACCTCCTTTCCCCTCTCTCTTTCTCCCTCTCCTATTCCTCTCCTCTTTTCTCCACCCCGGCTATCCTCTCCCACTCTCCATCCCTGATTGCCGGTCCTCCCTTCCTCACCACGTCCATTCTGCGTTGCATCTCATTTGTACAACATCGTCACCTGTCACACTTTTCACTTTGTCTGTTGTACTAACCTCGGTTCGTCGTTTCCTTCACACTCGACAACAACAACGTCAATAACAATAATCTTTTTCTTTTAGCATATAGGCCTTTATTTCTGTTTCATTTATTAGTCGACATCTTCACGACCACACTCTTCCCTCACTCTACCTACAACCACAATGGAAGGACCCCTCGAGCAAGTACTTGAGCACCCCAAGAGCCCCGACTTCATTGACGCTACGACTTCTGGTTTCACCTACGATTCCCTGGCTGGCCTCGACTATCTCCAGTATCCCCACACCGAAGCATTTGGCATGCCCTCCCTCCATAGTATGTCGCCGTTTATCCATTCGACCTTTTATGTCCATGCTCACCGTGCATGTATAATCTTCAGCCTCTCCCCGTCTGGGCTTCCCGGGTCTGAACCTTGCCGCTCCCATCGCCGAGTACACCTATGGCAGCTCTTACACCGCCGGCTCCCCCGGTCGTCCCTACTCTCCTCCCAACAGCGTGTATCCTGCTGCCTTGATGTCCCTGAGCGCCGGCGAGATGTCCTCCGACAGTACCTCGGGTCGCACTAGCCGCGGCTCTGGCTCGCACTCGCCTAACTTGTCCTCGGTTCCCCGCTCCGTGCGCTACAACCCCATCAGCGTCTCGTCTGTTGCACGTCCGAGCCGCGAGCGCAAGCGCCGTTCGAGCAAGCATGACGACTTCTCCGATGATGACGATGACTTCGCGCCTGCCAGTGCCCCCACCGCTTCCAACGAGGTGTAAGTCCTACATCGATTGTAAAGACAATCATTCATTTCTCACGCATTTATCCCAGTCGCCGCGAAGAAATCCGTCGCCAACGCATCGAGTCGGAGCAAAGGAGACGCGATGAGCTCAGGGACGGCTACCGTCGCCTCAAGGACGCTCTCCCCGTCTCTAACCAGAAGTCCAGCAAGGTTTCTCTCTTGGACCGTGCCACCACCCACATCAAGTACTTGGAGATGACCCAGCAGCAGCTCCAGACGAGGCTCCAGCAAGCAGAGAACGAGACTGCCCGCCTTCGCCAGTGCGTCCATTTCTCGGGCAATTATCGATCGTGGGACTCACGTTGTTCATCTAGGGTCAACGAGGCGTTGATGTTGGGCACTGCCGAGCAACGTCATGCAGCTGCCGCCGCCGCCGTGGCTGCGGTTCAGCAGCAGCAACCGTCTTTCTGAACTCCTCGAGCTCTCCTCCGACAACCATCCACCATTCTTTATTCCCCCTCCCCCTTGTGGTCTTACGAAAAGCGGACTACCTTCCGCCATAACGTTATGATGATCGATGATACTTGAACACCTGCCGTGCAGGCTGATGCTTTTTCTTTATTACGCATGGACTCCACCGCTTTCCATCTTTTTATTTCTGCATATCCCCCTCCATCGCACCTCCACCATTCTCTCCATTGGTGTTTCGCGTATAGGAAGGGCCTGACTGGGCGTGCTTCGGCGATGCACATTCCCTTCTTTTATCTAGAGGTTACCAGATCCATATGGCCGAGCCATGGGTTCTGTCCACACTTTATCTTGTCCGCCCAGATGATGGTTGACCCGCGGTCAACCGTTGGTGGCCGACAATGCCGCGATATCCGAGAACGACGATAGGCCTCGACAAAGCGATTTCTCTCAATCGGTTCGATGACCGAGATGACAAGGCACTGACGCAAGACCGCTTTCCTTTGGGTGCTTGAGGCACCTCGCTCCCCTACGTGAGCGATGTGGTGCTTCGCCCCAAGGTCCGGTTCATCTTGTACTTCACTCGCTTCATGTCTCTCTTACGTCCCCGATTGATCCACTCGCCTGCACACCAAAGTGAACCCTTCATTGGGCATCGCTTTACCTCCATTTATGTGTGCGCCAATACACCGGCATCTACGCTTCTCCCGTTTTCATCGGAACGCAATCACGACCTCAAATTTTCTTCTACCCCCAGTCAATCTCCGGCCCGCCTCAACGTCATTCCGTGCACTAACGTTTATTATCAATTGATTTATGTCCTGTATGCCTAACGCAGCTCCTCCGGCGCCTGATCAACGCCGGTGACCAGCTGGATGCTACGCCTCCTTCCTACCTATTTGCGCTCCAGTGAGCACGCGCGACGGAACGCGGTGTTGAGGGTTCATTGCAGATGGGTAAGGTGGGGATGGCACTCGTGCTTCTGGTTCGTTGCAGTAGTTCAGCGCGCAAGCCCTTGCAGCCCACTCCGGACTATTATTTGTCGTCCTCGTTCCGCTAACATGATTTGGTGGCTCGAGCTTTGTGCGTCCTCGTCTCTTCTGTAGCGTGGCTAGTTCCCGCTCGTTGAGTCTTGAGTTGACGCGCTTGCTTCGATGAACCTTATCGAGGATGCGAAAGAGGCGTCTGTCCCATTGTCCGGAGTGTAGGTGATTCGCACTCGCCAGTCGGGCTTGCCCGATGCCGACCTGCTCGGGTTTGATGCTTGCACACCTCCTCATTGACATACTAGCTACCTTCATTACCCACATACGCACTCGACTCTCACTAGGTTACCCATACGCCGCATTGTTCTTCCGCGTGTTTGTTCAATCATAACACTCCTTGGCTCATCATTACGGTGTGACAGCAATACCTCAAAGCCACGCGTGAAACTTGACCCTGGGCAGGTAGGATTTAAGCATTTGTTCCGGTGCCGCGATCAATCAAGATGGAGATGGGCGGAGGGCCGTGAAAGCCACCGTTTCCCAATCCGATCCCAATCGCAGGGGTTAATCCATGTAAAATAAATTTCAGTTCGATAAGCCATCATCACATGCTCCGCTTAACAAGACCGCGTTTATTTTATTTTCCTTTTGTTTTGCCTCGGTCAAGTGCACGACCAAAGACGGTTTTGCGAATACCCCCGATTCCTCAGCGTCGGCTCGGGATTCGGAAGGAAGGCAGGCGAAGCCAAATCTCCCCGTATGATGGCTCATCTCAATCGGTTCCTGACAGCTGATAAGGACCCCGGGGGTACTTTTCCCTAGGACACGAAAAAGGCGAAAGGCAAAATTTGCTCCCGACATCCGAGTAAGCCGTAACGCCGTAAAGTGCCGTACGAAGATGGTTTAGTTTCGTTTGCCTCGAGCCTCGAATCTCCCCACTACAACAGCTACAGGCAGCGCCGACACGCGCTATCAACGCGGGGTTATTTGTTTTTTCCCTCTTTCTTTATTGTCAGCTGATGATCGATTGCTGCCTGGCGCTCAGGGTGGCGTGGCCCGTGCCAGTGGGCGTGCCAATTGTATGACTTTGATGGACCGCGCTTGCACTGTGCTGGCTTTATTGCCTCGATTTCGGAAAACGTTACGACAGTATTTCAAAAATTTACAACTAGCTTACACTCCCCTATATTTCCACGTTCCTACCACGTTTTTCGGCTTCCGGGTTAGTCATACCGATTCAACGATCATGGTGTCTTCGTCGCTCTGAGTGATCTTCGTCACGGCCTTGCATGGTGAGCCTTTCGAAACCAAGGGTACCGTCGCTGTCTTCATTGCGCCCATGGGCCCTCGCCCTTTCTCCATAGCCCTCGGTCTCAGAACCTCCATATCGACTTTGAGGTGGGGCCCGCTCGTACCCGTCACCAGGGGGCCCATACCCACCACCTCCATAACCACCCTGGCGTTCACGGTTGGGATTACTTCCTCCGTACTCGTGGGCCCGCTCGTACCCTCCACCAGGGGGCCCATACCCACCCTCATGGCCACCCTGACGTTCACGGCTGGGATTACTTCCTCCGTACTCGTGGGCCTGCTCGTACCCTCCACCAGGGTGCCCATACCCACCCTCATGACCACCCTGGCGTTCACGGTTGGGATTATTTCCTCCGTACTCGTCATAGCCGCCCTGGTAGGGGACCCTCTCGCCGCCGTGTGTATGACTTTCCCCAGGGTAGCGATTCTCGTCACCGGGTCTATGGTAAGCCTGAGCCCCATAGCCTTGTTGACTTTCCTCCTCGTGCTCGTGTCGATGGACTTGCTGTCGTCGTCCTTCGGGTTCATCAGCATGTCGACTCTCATGACGCTCTTGGCGATGGGAATGCTCTCCATGGCGGCGCTCATAGTCAGTGCTTTGCTGTTCGTATGGGCGGCGCTCTTCCTCGGTTTGGACGCGTCCATATGACGGTTGGGATCCACCTCTGTATACAGATGGATCGGGAGGCCGTTCATACGAGTCAGGTCGACCAAAGGAAGCTTGTCTCGGATCTTCGTTGCCTCTTCGCTCGCCCCGAGTATAGCTGTCCTGAATGGTTTGGTGGCCTTCCATGTAGGTAGCGGCAGCATGCCGCGGCGGGGTATGCCGCTCGTCCCTTTGGTTTCTTCCATAGCTCGTCTGGGCTTGGAAGTTATTACCCTCCCCGTACGATGATTCGACACCTCCAGAGTCTGCAAACGTAGGGTTCATCATGTATTCCATCACCCAATAGAGACCGGCGAACCTTGTTGGTAACGAGACGTCTGCGGTTTGTATCTCTCGCCTTGTGAAGGGACATTTGCAAGTCCGCCAAGGGCCTGTTCATAGACCGCAGGGCGACGTGAGCTTTCCGAATGTGACCCAGAATGAGCGACAGGCGCTTCGTTGCTGGAACCTTCGCGTTTATTCCTTCCACATCTTACGCTTTCCTGGTGTCAGGATGTCAGAGCGTGAAGTTAAATTCAGCACGAGTTAAGTGTACGATAGGGCCTGACCTTAGTTAAAGCCCCTATGGTGTGCTCGCGGTCCTCGAGTTCTTTGACCCAACGCTCCAAGGTTCTGAACATATCATCTTGAATGCGAGAACGTCCAACGTTGAAATACGGATGATGAAATGCCTCCAGCACCTAATCAACCTCGGTAAACCTCTGAAAACCGGGGTTATAAAAATACATCATATACCTGACTTATGGTCTCGTCGGGATTGACCCGATCCTCACACCAAGCTTGGACGATAAGCTTGACGGCGTATTGAACCATCACTTGTGCAACCCTTCCAGCCTGTGAAGGAGTTTTAATCAAACCATTCGCTGTAATATGCCTTGAACATACTGGTTCGTTCAGGATCAGCGTAAAGTGGTCCTACACAACAGATTCGTCAGCATTGAGACTGGTCGTGAAGAGCCCGTCATAAACGGACCTTGGACAGAAGACTGTGCGTAGGATCGGAGGCGTTGGGATGGTTAAACACCTCGTATTGATCAGAGGAGTCGATGGCGGCTTTGCTCGCGTCACACAAGGTGGATGTAACTTCTTTCAATATAGGCTGGGGGTTGTCAGAAGGAATTGATGCTATTGTGGTCTGGAATCACGCTCACCGTGAGCCATGGAGTCAGAATCGTGTAGACGTCTATGAGTCGAGTGAGCTCATTTGCGAAGGCCAGGTGTGCCATGGACTTACAGGTATTGAGCGCTTCTGACGTGTTATCAATAAGTGACTCTAGTCCTGGGACTGCCTCGATTTTACTGAGAACGCTTCTGTAAACACTGTCGTGCCATGCCAGTAACGCCCGAAGTCGCGCCTGAACCTCCGGAGGTGCTACATTCTTTGGATCGAAACGATAGGCCTTTGACTCGGCTTCCAGGGCCTCTCCTTCGCCCATTTGCGAGGAGCCACCACCGCCAAGGGGGAGTTTTGCTAGTACGGATTTCAGTGTCGAGATCGCAGATGATTGTTGGTCAGCACCGGACGCCTGGGGTTATAATCAGCGCAGGGTAGACTTGAAAGTAACCCCTGTACTCACAGCATTCATTTTCTCCGACAGATCAGTGACTGATGCTTGGCTGAGTTTGTCAGTTGCCTCGCCCATGAGGGAGTGCAGAAAGTCTGCGCTTCCAAAAGTACCAGTAACGAGGGGCGGGGCGGGGCCATTAGGAGTGTTGATTATCACTAATCCAGCGGTCAAGAGGAATTCCATACCAGTCACAAACGGGCTCACCTCGATCGCCGACATGGCAGAACACCTGTGAATACCCCATCTTCCGGAGTGCAACCTCGCACCAGTTGCTGTGAGCTAGCAAATCCTCGAGGGTGTGCAGGGCAGTTCCAAGTAAGCGGTATGCCTCCCAGCACTCGGGACCTGCCTTCCCTCCTGATCGTCTACCGTGCTCGATGCACCCTCGCAAGGTACGACGGATGTGAGCCGTTGAAGTATCCCAGCCGCGGTTTTCCGCTGCCATATAGTTCTGTAAGAGAGGCCGACCCAGGAAGCTGAACTACTGTAATCGACCGGGGACAAGTCGACTGACCTTCATCCCGGTTGCCGGGTCAATTTCAAGTTCTTGTGGGTTAATTGGGGGTCGAAGCTTTGGATGGACACGGCGTGCATCACCCCCCACTTCCGCAGCATAACCTCTTTGCGAAGGCCATGAATCACAACACATAGGGGTGGAACACGGACCACTCACTTCGGGTTATCTATGTGTTCCTATCAACGTTTCAAAGTTAATCAGGCGAGACACAACGTTTCTAGTAAATTTCGCACCACGGGTAGATACACTCCCAGCCTTTCGGGCGTGACTTCAAATTCTTCGGTTGAAAAGCCGAAAGACTGAATATGGGCAAGCTTTGCGCAAACTCAGAAAAGTAGGTATGTATGCTCGTACCATGAAGCCCAAAATTGAGACAATAAGGATGAGAGATTCCTTTGACAGCTTCGCGAGACCACCAAGATCCATAGCCTAGCCGACGGAGGGGAGTCATTCCCCGCAAGAACCCCAAGAGGTTGTACTCACCTGGGAGTAGTCTCTCAACCAGTTGCCCTATGAAGGTGAGCACCTTGTCATCCTGGTGGTAGGCGGGGCGATCAAAATGCAACCCACAAAATACACTTTCTTGATATCTGCTTTACTGAACTTGGAACCGCCTGATCCGGATGCGATTACTGACTGAGCAAATTGAAGTATTCCGCCACCTGCGGTTGTCTTTGCGACCTCTGTCAGGATGTTCTCGATATCTCCATGACGGAATGCTTTGTCTATGAGATGGTGTCGCTCAAGGTTGAGTTACAATACGAATAGTAACGTAACGACAAACTATTGAGATAGGAGAAGTCTGGAATGTCACCTGCCCCAAAGGCACTTACTTGCAGCGGGAGGAGTGAAATAAACGTGACCAGAAAAAGTAGGTTCGAAGCTGTGAGAGCCATGACATGGAAAGAACAGAGTGAGGTGTTGGCCTTTGAAAAGGTCGAAACTTGGAGTACTTAGGGCACTTGGGGCGCCAAGCCACTGCCAAGCCCTCATCGATAATCAATCAGCAATTTTCGGCGGCTAATACTGTACAGTAGTATTCGTATCGTATCGTAGATAGCGTACAAAAAAATACACCGGAACCAATTCAACTCAACTTGGCCTTCTTTGCCACTGGCTGTTGCTGATCTCCTCCAGGCCGTTCGCTCTCCCTCCGTTTCTTCACCCCTTGTTGTGCCCGCAGCTCTTTGATGCGATTGCCGAATGCCACCGCAATCTGGCCCACTTCAGAGTCTTCGCCATTAAAGTGGATGGCATTATGGATCATCAACTCTATGTCTGCTTCCCAGGCTTCGGGCGCCTCATACTTGTCGGCATCTAATTTTTGCCGTATCGTCCTGAGGTCCCGCGCGTCCTTGCGGGGTATTATCTCGTGATACTGCGGAATCCCGAGAGCGATTGGGTCTACGGGCTCCCGGAAAACAAACGACCTTATTTGATCGAGCAGGGGTCAGCGCAACAGAATCATGCTGCTGAATGATGACGTACAGAGGGTCTTTCACGAGTGTTGTCATCACAGATTGCAAGCTTCGCTTCTCAGACCAAGCCATTTTCTTTTCTGCGACCCTTGTCCATTCCTTCTTGAAGACCCGCTCTACGACGTCTGCGCACTGCACAGGGTACGTCGTTGGCGGGTTGAAGAGTCTACAATTGCTGAAAACCAATTCGATATCTCGAGTAAATTCCTCCGTCGTCGAGTATTTGCCCGAATTGAGGTTCTGCGTCATCGTGCCAAAGTCCATAGGGTTCTTGATCTCATCAAAGTAGCTGTGAGTAGAGAGTTGCGTGAGATGAAGCCCATCACGTGGTCAAAAAAAAAGAGATACGTTGGACAGCCATCCTGTATTGGATCCACAGGTCTCGAGAATATAGCGGCTTCCGGCAATTTCAGTAAGTTCTTCAGTACTTCACGAGCTTTGACCTTATTGATAGGCGTTTCTGGAGCAGCAGAAGTTTTAGTCGGAGCCGGCGGGGGCACCTTCTCCTTACCCTTGGTCGACGGTTGGCGACTTTCCGCAGCGGGCTTAACTTCTGGGTTCGCAGCAGGCTCCGGGACGGTAATAGAGGGTCTCTTTATTTTGATTGATCCAGGAAGCTTTCCGGGAGATGCCGACCGTGCCTCTTTCTCCGTGGAGCGCGGCTGTGGACTTTTGCTGGGCTTCTTGCTAGGCGAAGCTAGTGCCAGGATCTCTTCATCTTCCTCCAGCTCATCCAACAGGTCCTTCTTCCTTTTCCCAGGAGCAACAGCTTCTGGTCCTGTTGTTATTTGACGCTGTTTCTTTGACGCGACCAATTTCTCTTTCTCTTTTTCAATGGCGATAACTTCTTCCAATAGGTCAATGGAACCATCGTCTACAACCGGGGCAGGTATTGTTTCTACAGGCTTGGGTTTCCGTCCTTTGGGCTTGACAGTAATAACCGTTTTTGGTGTAGTTGACTTGTCCGAGGGCGCGGGGGGCGTGGCGCGTGAGACGAGGTTCCCGCCTATTTTCAGCTTCAGAGTTGGTGTGGATGCTGTGCCACCTGTAGAAGGCGCAGGTGTGGTAGGCGTTTTCGGCGGTGCCGCCGCGGCCTTTGCCGGAATTGGGACTGGAGGAGGGGGCATTGGCTTGGGTTGATTTGCAGACTTCAGGTCAATGGTGTTATTGATGCGTGCCCAACCTGTTAAAATAATGAGAACAAAGGATCTCCGGGCACGAATGAGACATACTTTTGTCGAAGACGGATTCCAGAGCAGACGTCTCATTATAAGCGAATGTACCAGGCATATTGTAAGTTTTTGCGTTACGGATCATGAGACGAAAGTCTGCTTCAAACGCAAAGCGTTCTTTGTACATTCCGGCCTCGAGCTTCGCATTCATAGTACTGATGTCCATCGCGTTCTTGATGATTTCAAAATAGCTATGACAACCATCAGCTGAAGGGAAATGTTTATAATAAGCACATGGGATCATACTTGGGTGCACGATCTCTGACTGGATCGACAGGTTGAAGAAACAGATTGGAGTGTTTACTGGACTTCAGCTTCTGCAAAGCTGTTCGGCAAGCTTTGAGATCAAAGGACGTCATTCCGCCACTTTGTGCCTTCGGCACGGCCTTTGCCTCCTTATTTTTTGCCTTTAGCTTGATCTTCGTTTCGGCAGGCGTCTTGGGGGCAGAACCTTGTTTAATAAGGTGAGGCTGCCCAACGGCTGGAGTAGAGGGAGAGAATATATTGGCTGCCTCCGCTTGGGCAGTTGGAAGGAGACGAATCTTCGGAGTCACTGGGGTAGAAACAGGTGTGTTCCTTGGGCCGCCGGACTTGAAAGTTCGCGACGGCTTCGGCGGAACGGGGATCTTGACAAGAGGTAGGGGAGGTGCTGTTTCGGTGACGGGCGTAGGGGGAGGTAGGTGGATAGAGAGTTTTGGAGGAGCCTCTTCAGCGCCGCGGACAAGGACATCCGCCAATTTGAGGATAGACCACCGTACATCCTGGTCTGTGTCGGGTGAACTGAATCATATGAGTTTCGACAACTACCTACAGTTTCATAGAAATGTTCGACTTACAGGGCAATAGGCAAGAGAAACTCTCGAACCATCTCATTCTTGCCAACCTCTTTATCCTTCCTGAGGGTTCTGACAAGAGAGTCCACTTCACTCTTTTTTGCCTCCTTAGTCTTGTCCTGGGCCGACCCATCCTCTTCAATAAGGAGTGACTCTGATTCCTTGGCTGAGTTTTTTAACTCTCCCATAGACACCAGTAACGCAAGAGACTGGCAAGCATTGCGTGCTACGTGACGGCGTACTGCGCGAGAAAAATCACCGGCAGCGACGGCCAGAACATAACGCATGATTTTTGGGGTGTACCACTTAGTGAGGAATAACGCATCAAAAGCCGCTATGCGAACTTGGGTGTAATTACCCTCGCTACAGAAAAGGTGAGACAAGTTCAGGGCATACGATATAGGAAACTCAGCTACCGCGTGAGTGGGAAGTATACACGAGGGTCGTTTGGTATCAGCCCTGCAACACTTAGGATAAGGCGAAACTGGCCAAGAAGTCAACTCAATATACGAAGCAGAGAAATTGAGCTCACCTCGAGCGTTGCTATAGTCACAACATTATGGGGAGAAGGGATAAGTCGGTCCATGCTGCGGTATCTATCCACCTCGGATAACGATTGCTTCAGGAGGTTGGCTTCCTCGGATGTCTGGTCGCTCTTAACCTCTGTTGGGAATAGTTCCCCACGCTCGGGGGGGATAGTGGAGACACCCGCGCACGCCAAAGCCGATATTATTGTGCAAATATAGAACGCATCCGTATACTGAGAAAAGTAAGCTTAGCACGTTGAAGTGATAGTACAATGCGCACGGAATTAGCGGTATTGTCATTGTACTTTAACTGGTCTATCAAGAACTGCCGGACAATCGTTGGGCATTTGCCATTTGCGAATCTGACTTGCGAGATGGCTTTAACAATTGTCTTGTGAAAGGAGGGTCAGCGGGGTCATAGACGCGTGTGCTCTGTAAAAGTGCTCACTCTCCGTACGAAATACTCCGCGATGTCAGAGAAGTTGTTGGGCCTTGGCACATACGAGTGGGTAAAAAGATCCTGTTGAGGGTCGTCCGGATCATAACAGTATCGGAGAAAGAGCTTGAATAGATGGAACAGGCCCAGGAAATCAAGTTGTTGATAGGCGCACTACACAGGTATGAGCAGATACAGATGAACGAGACAGCGAGACACACCGTCACGAGCGCGAGGGCAGCTTCGCAACGCACTCTATAGAAGTAGTTCGTCACTAGCACAGTCTTTGTAAATGTGCTTGAAACAATAGCATTCGGCAACTTTGACAGCGCCCTGACGGCCTGAAGAATCGAGTGAATCCAGATAGTAGGTGGTGTCAATAGTGTACCTACCTCCAGTTGGGCGACAACATCCCTATCTCTCTGTAATTGTGAGACCCACATGAAATCGGGTTGGGTGAATTCGATAGTCGCAATCCACTCGAAGTCTGCATCCATTCGTATCCATTCATAGGTAGCCCCGCTCATGACTTGCTCATCATCTTCACTCCAGTCGGCTACTTTCCAGTTCTCCCGTTCTTTTTCCTTCTCCCAAATATCCAATCCGAAACCCATGTCAATCATGCCCATGGCCTCTGCGGCTTCCGCGTCCCCCTCCGCCGCTGCTTGTGCAGCGGCTTGGCGAGCAAGATAACGCTTCGTATTACGACGGACCCGCTTGTATTTTGTATTGAATGGGACTTCGTATCGCTTGAATGGTGTACGGATATCAAGGACGTGTTCGTAAGGCGTCCCATCGGCTTCATGAATGCGAATAGTCATTTGACCCTAGAGATACAATGACCGGTAAGTCATCCGTAACGCAAGAATGGTGAACAGTGGTGAACAACCATACCTCGAAGAATGATACTGGGTTGAGAAGGGTCCTACGAACTTCATCATGTTCATAGCCTTTCCAAGCTGGTGCGTCTTGCCGCATCGTGATTTCTACGGCCATTTTTTTCCTGTTGAAACTAGCTGAAAATCCGAAGGTGGGGCAGCCGCTTCCGTATATCCACTGGTCTGCAAATGATGTAAGGTCGGCGCCACTGACTTTCCTGCATGTCCTAAGAAAGTGGGACGTTGACAACGTGTTATTTTGTAACTCTCCTGAGATCGCGGAAAGGAAAAGCTTGGGAAGAACACGGGACAGTCCCAGTGATGTGCCGGACTTGCATAGGCGACGATCCAGGATGTGAAGAACAAGAGGGGATTTGAGATTGATGAACGGAAGGACGGCAGAGTCAGGAGGATCTTGTATCTGAGGTTGGCATACAGGGGGCATCGCACCCTGATCCCATCCCACCACCCGTTCCATATCCTTCTTGAGGCGGAATCGATACTCGTTATTTCCTAGGAGTTTGCGTAGAAATAATCCCGTAATGTATAAACCGAGTCCATTGGCAAGCCACAAGTCTGACCAAGTTTTTGGAAGGATATTGATTCCAACCCATTGGCAGGCCAATGCATGGCTCAAAGACTGCCTGGTCTCATAAACTTGGTCGATGGCGTCCTCGCCATGTAGCAGGTCCACCGAGGCTATTGTTATACCGGAAGTGTCGAAGCGGAGCATTGAGAGTTCATCCACGAACACGAACTTGTGGGATCCGAATGGGTACGACCCAAACTCCGTTGTGAAGAAGGTCATGGCTTGTCGGACAAAGGGGACAGAAGCAGCGAGCTGTGTCTCGCGTCCAGGCAGACAAAAAGCGTGCATCAACGGTTGCAAGGAATTGCCCGGGTCATCCCCAGGCACATCGCCAGCGGAAATTGGCAGCACATGAAACGGACCGGCTGCAAAACCAATATGTTGCACAGAGGTGGGTGTTGCCTGAGAGAAAGTGAAGATGGTTTTATTGGAGTTATATGGGTGGGCCACCTTCAGTTCCGCAGGACTTAGTAACCGTGCGAGTGGACGCAGTATATCGCCGTACCTGTTCAACAAGCTCTCCGCTGCATATCACCAGAGTGGGGTGTTCACTTTGAGCGTCTTCATCCAACGTAGCTGGAGAGTCCTCGAGGTTACGTGGAACTACGAACTCGAAGTCCCAGGTACACCGCTCCCAGAGGCTGTCGATGCATGGAACCCAGCATCGTGCTGCATCCGGAGAAGAGGGGGTTGTATATACTTGGGGTACGCGCTGTGATCAATTAGTAAAATATAATAATGCAGGGGGCTCGACATACGTAGGGATATGCTTCTGAAGGCCGGACGAACGTCAGTCCATCGGCAGGATTCCGGATACTGTACTCGATGTGAACAGTGAGAGGTGCGAACTCGAGGGTAGGGAGTGTTGATGCCCCGGGGGTTTGTGGTTCGGGTGTAGCGGCTGGAATCAATCAGTTGTCGCTCAGGCGATGGTGAGGTGGGAGAATTACCCTCGCTCGTGGTGATACCTGCATGAAAACTTCCAGACACTTTCAGTGGCACCTCCTTCGGAATCGCAATTGACAGTTCGCCTTCGTCGCCCTCAGCCAAAGCTGAGTATAGTTTTCGCTTCAGTTCGGGATGTGTGTGCACATCCTGAGGATTTGAGATCGCCAGATTTGAAAGAGGGTCATATTGCACAAATTCCGCACGATGAGATGATACGGTCACGCTATGGACGGCTATGGCGACGCGTCAGACGGTGAAAACAACAGTCTTATGGTTTGACGTACTGCACTGGCGGCAATGGAGATGAATGGTTCGGAGGGCCTTGTCATTTGGCACAATAAGTATATCCGTGTAACCCTGAGGAATATTAAGGAAGAAAATGGGTCTCAGAAAGAAAGGAAAGCGCACCCAGATTGCCCCGGCGAAGTCGATTTCAAGAACGACATTCTGATGGCTAGTAAAGACAGAAAGAGGGTAAGTCGGAAGAAATACAAGTGGATATAAAATGATACGTATATCGAAAAGCCTCGACGTAGGTCCTCTCGGTGCATATTTTGAGGGGTTGTATGATGGGGCTTGTAAGTGCGGTGAGTGAACGTTGTGTGGAAAGTCACGCTGGCGTATTGATCACGTGCATGGGCCTCCCCGGGCCGGGCAACGAGCAAATTATTTCCTTATTCTCATCTCATCACTTGTTTCCGTGCGCGTGCATAGATATGCCATCAAAATCAAAGTCGATATTCAGACAACCGGGAGCTCAGCACTTTCAACTTGTTCATCGTTCCCAACGAGATCCTCTCATAAACGACCCCGATGCAAGCCAGCATGTCCTCAAGCCGGTAGTTCGGGAAAATGCAAAGAAGGTCATTCATCTTCGAAACCACTGTCTCCATCTAGTGACCCTTGCTCCAGGGAAAGTCGAGAGCAGAATTGGAGGTTTTACTTTCTCCATCAGATATCGCATCTGAGCGGTCGAATATGGGCGAAGCCTCTCTCTACGGTGTCTACTTTGATGACACAGAGTACGACTACATGCAGCATCTGCGACCTGTGGGAGAGAAAGAGGAAGGCTTCGAATCTATTCTAGTTGAAGCACCGAAGAGACGGACGACCTCAAAAATGCCTAATGACTTGCCCGTCTCCCTTCACGATATACCCCCCGAAGCCCTTCCGTCCACAACAGAGCTTCCCCGCGATTTTGAGAGCCAAGCAGCTATTCAGAGTTCGATATCTGGGCTGAAACCGGACATGGACCCTCACCTGAGACAAGCTTTGGAAGCCTTAGAAGATGAAGCCTATGTGGATGATGACTTGGATGACGATCTCTTTGGCGAACTCATCAAGGATGGCGAACGTGATGCCAACGACCCTTACGAGTATGAATTCCGGGAAGACGGATTGCCTGCCGATGACGGTGACGACGACGACGACGAAGTGCACAAAAAGGATGGTAGAGAGGAAGAGGAATGGGTGACTAGATTCGCCGCATTTAAGAGGGAGCAAGGCCGCAAGCCAGCAGGTACTACGCTGTCTGACAGCGAGTCAGATGATGCAGACACCGTTGGACAGATGCCAGACTTTCCAGCCCCAGGTAGCAGACGCAGACAACGAGACACCTCGGACGCGTCGGGTTTCAGTATGAGTAGCGCGTCAATACTTCGGTCTGAAGGCTTAAGAGACCTCGACGACCGATTTGATCAAGTAAATGTTCTGGAATCAATAGCTGAGATATGTGTTAACGATGGTTGTAGATCGAGAAGGAGTACATCGAGGATGAAGGGAGCGAAGATGCGACCTCAAACGATTCGGACTCGGCACCGGGCCTTATCACCTCCAGAGAAGATTTTGACTCTCTCATGGACGATTTCCTACACAATTATGATGTGTCTGGTGGCAAGATGAAACCATCACTTCCTGGTTCAGGTCCAGAGAAACTGCAATCATTGCGTCTCGCAATGGGCCGTGACGAACGCTTATCGATTGAAGACGATGACAAAGAAGGACATGAAGACGATGACATCTACGCTGTGACCGAGGAGAAGGGGAAACGAGAGCGTTGGGATGTGGAGACGGTTCTGAGTGAGTCGTGTCACACTCGGAGGATCCGACTCTCAATGTTACTCAAGCGACTTACACGAACCTTGAAAACCATCCACGGTTGATCAAAGCCCGCGAAGAACGAAAAGTTCCGAAGATATTATTGGATCCCAAGTCTGGTTTTCCCCTAGTTGAAGGCAAATCTACTGCGAGGTCCAATGATTCCAAGTCTTTGCCGGGGAAGGACGTTGCCGGTGCGTCTTGGTTTAGTTTGATCAATCGTCTCAGTTACTAAATGCAACAGTAGTTCCCCGTGTTACAACACGTCGGCCACGCGAAGAAACTGCAGATGAGAGAAGGGAGCGCAAACGCGGAGTAAAGGCGGAAAGACAGACACGTCGTGCTGAGAAGAAAGAGAAAAAGGAGCAATTTTCGGCTGCTCTTAAACAGCAATCGCAGGTGCTGGCACGAAAGGATGCACAACTTCGTAAATTATGACCTGTACCCTAAGCTCGATCCTCGTTGGCAGATGTTTGATCGGTATTGGGTATCATGACTAATGTAGGTATAGACAGCTGTGTTCGACGAATGAGATAGAAATGTACAGTGTGACGAATGGAGCAAAGGCACGAAATTAACACCATCGATCCCTCATCACCAGTCTGGCCAGAGGTCGAGCAGGGTATTTCCTTCCTCTTCTGGAGCATCCTTTTGCTTCATCCATCGATCGGGGACCTAAGAATACGATCAGCTCCAAACCCAGACTGCGTGAGAGTTTTGGCATTACCAATGGGAAATAGCGCTCCATAGCGCTGACGAATCGCTGACGATATAATTTTGGTGTCACAACTGTGGGCTCGCCTTTGCCTGCGCCACCAAGGAACCCAGTCTCCTTGAACAAAGTCTCCAGTTTCTTGTCCAAGGTGTAGGTGCGAACATAATCTAACGGGCGTTAGTGTCGTGAGGCAGAGGTGAGAAATTGCTTACCAACAATGCCCACAACCAGCTCATTCTCCTGGCTATCGACACCGACCACTAGTGAATAATCCATCACGTTGATGTCCGACAGGAACTTGCTATCATTGTATAACGCTCCCCGCAGGATACGTTTGGAGTGTTCACGTAGATAGAATGGCGCTAAGTGAGCAGCTGTGCGGTTGTGGGGGACCAGTGAGTTGGATGTGACGTCAACTTTGGCCATCTCGGACTTACTCTGAACAAGATTCTCATCTAGTAAGACTTCATTTTCTCTCCCAGTTGATTTTACGTGTCTGTTTCGCGTGGAGCCTTTTAAATCATATATCTTGAACAGAAATTTTCAGGAAATGATTAGGAGGAAATGTAATTTAGCTGACTAACCTTGGAAAATCGACGGTCATAGAATAAGTTTTCCATGACGATGAGGTTCATCTGTGTGGATTTCCATCTGCCCTGGGGTCTATCCTTGCCAGATTTTTTAAATGAAATTTTATAGCAGCCGAATACTTTCGCGAGAAGTGTCGGACGCTGCGTGATTGAATTAGCGAGAGCTAGCAGCAACGTGAAGCAAACCAGACTGACGTTCGCTGAGACTGCGGAAGACATGTACGCGAAGTAAGCCGGCGCAAACGATTCCATCGTTTGAAACTCCGTCCGGGACATTTCCTTCGCGATGAAGCGATCATCTGGAAAACACCTTGAGTCAGTGATCACTTTGGGTGCCATATTGTTTTTGCTTGGTACCTAATGTCTTCAAGAACGCAGATCCTGATTTCCCACCGCTTGCGTCCCACTTGACACAGCGGGCTAGAGAGTCAATCATACTTTTATCACAATCGTATGTCCGTCGCAAAGCGTCGAACTGTTCAGGGAAGAGGACGGTACAGCTAATTGTTAGCCCGCCACTCTCGAAGGCTGTGATACAGTTAGCTCGCGAGAGTGTGGATCAACGATAAAACCCACTGATGGCCCATGGGAATTTAGATGATGGAGCTCTTAACTCATCCGTGGGATCCCCGTTCTCGAATGAATCAAGATGAACAACTCCCCAGGTCGAAGTCGACGCAGCAACAGAAAGGTCATCTGGCATAAAGGCTTCGCCACCTTCGGTTAATTTAGGCTCTCTCGATTGACGTTTCTCAGCTCGTGATCCGGCGAGCATTTCATGATATTGTTGAGAACTGTCGTGGAATGAGACTCGTCAGCGGCGTTACGTTACTAAAGATTCTGACTTACCTTAAAGCAAGAGCGATAATGGACGTGGGCTCGTCTGTACGCACTACCATCGAGGAATCTCTGAAGATATGCTCGGGATCCCTTATAGGGTCGTCTGTTTCATCGTCAACACGACTAGGGTGAGGTAAGTTCTGAGGCCAGAAACCGGAGAGGGCTTTGAGCAACGAGTGGCGCTCCGGACCTGAAGCACCGAAATCGAGGTCGTAGAGAGGTGAAGGGATGGGAACTTTCAAATCTGCAGTAGACGAAAGATACGGGGAAGGCACTGAAGTCAAGGTGCTTTTTCGTGAAATCAACGGAGACTCCGAAGGTGCTCCTTGGCTGGTTCCTGGACTTGGCGAAGCGTTTTGCTCTGTTTGCGGAGTCGTGGTATCCTCTGCTGCATTATCTGTACTTTGCGTCGCGAGAGAGCCAGATGCTTCCGGTGACGTCTTATCTTTATACGATGGCTTGTGCGTGTCCTCATCATCGTCACATTCGTCGTCGGCTTCACTTGAGTCCGAACTCTCTGATTCATCCTGTATGGCATCTTTCACACTGTCTAATATTTCGACCGTGGCTAAAGAGGAAGCAACAGGGCGGGCACGTCGACCACGAATGACCGCGTATCGACGATTGGCACGGTCGCTGTCCTTGCTGATGCGCTCAAAGTGTCTGGTGATGTTGGAGACCTTGTTGCCTGGAGGGACTAGACCACGACGCATCGCGACTCCCTTGCCCATGGTACCAGAAGCAGTGCGTGATGCGGCTCTATCTTTTCCTAAGCTACGGCCCTGTCTTGTGTTAGCGTTTCGTCCAATAACGCTGGGGGCCAGCCCCTTGCCCTGGAGGCTAGGTTTTGTCGGTGCATCTGAGTCCGCAGATAGAAGAGATTTTTCGGGAGACTGCTGACGAGAAGTATAGTTAGACGAATAAACTGGCCCAGGTATTCGGCTAGATAGTGAAGATTGTCGCGCATGTCTTCGGTTACGCGTTAGATATCTCGGCGCGACGTTCGCGGCATAGCTAGATTCAAAATCGGAGGTGGAAGGTCTCCTTGGTAAGGATCGTTTCAACCTGTTCCTGTTTGCAGGAGGCTTAGGCATGCGAGTTACCGACTCTTGCTCACTCTCTGCTGTGTCGAGGTGAGGAGATAGTGCCGTTTTCGCCAATTCCTCGACACCCTGCGGGGGTAAAAATTCCGAGTACTTTTTGACCAATTCCGCTACGGTTGGGCGTTTGACTTGGCGTCTGGGAAGCTTCGAACCTGGCATTACATCAGGGAGCAAATTGGGATCTGATGCCTGAGGATCCTGAAAGGTGTTAGGATCGATAATTGCTCTCAAGTAAACGCACTAACTGATACAGAAGCTTCAGGAACACCGCTTGTAGTAACTGCACCGGCCTTGGGAGCTCCGATGGTGGAATCACTGTCAGGGTCCGACTTCGTTGGCGGCGCGGGCATAGGCTCAGTTACAGGCTCTACGGACACCTCCAACTCCTGCGATCCACTGGTCTTGGTTTTTTCTGTTGTTCCTTCTGTCTCTGATGCCGATGCAGAAGAAGTCGATACGAACGAATCTCCCGTCGCCCGTCGCAAGCCAGCAGACGGTGTTGCCTCTTCTGCTTCTGAAAGACCAGAAGATGGGACCGCATTGTCGTACGTCCCGGCCAAGTCAAAACTTCTGGGCCAAATAGCCCGAACAGTTCCAAACCTGGAGTCTCGTCTTCCACTCTTGTCGGCGCGCAGTCCTTTCGGCTTTGGCAACCTATCAAAGTCCGCCTGCCAGGCGACTATCTTGTCCTGGAGGTGAGATCGGACTTGATTAAGAGCAAGCGTGTCCGTGGGTGATGATTCGCGGTATATCTCGTTTACTATGCGAACCACTTCTGCCTTCTCCGACTCGGCCCTAAGGATGAGTTGATTAATCCAAGTGGTAAGCTTTGCATCGGCTTCCTCGTCTCCTGTTGCCGCGTCCATCCTGGTCAGATTCAAGTCGTGGACTAGCGCAGCGTACCAGCGCGAATTACGGTTCATCAGCCGTTCGTAGTCGGCATTCTTAAGACTGAGCTGAGTCTCCGGCCGAACCCGGATACGCATGGGAGGGAACACAATCTCGTGGAGCGTAATGTTGTCTGACTGGAACCGAATAGTCATCCCGCGCTTGGCGAAATAGCGGATGTGGTGTCGATAGATGTTATGTTCGCACCCAGCGCCCTGGACCAGTTGTAAATCGGCCGGATAAAAATGAAGCTCGAGGAATTTAGCAAACGAGTAGCGTTGCATCTCTTCAGAAACAGGAATGAACGGGGTGGCCGAGCCACAGATACGACAGGCACTCCACGTGGTCGTGAGCTCAGGCGTTGGACCGAGACCAACGATCAGGCCATCCCACTGCTCGACCGCCACGAAGATTTTGGACTCATTGTGAACATATACCTTGCAGTGTCGTGCTAGCGGTTGACTACATCCTTTACCCGTGCAAACTGGTTGTTTGGGATTTATTGACCAGGACAAGGCATCCGCTATGGACGACTCGATGAATTGACCAAGAGTGTAATCGTTTTCTCCGTAATATGTGATATAGCGGAGCGACGGAAGGAAACAAGCAGCATGGCGACCGTACTCCTCGATCGGCAGAGTGTACTCTTGTAAGCTGATGCACTGATATTTGTCCACAGCGAAATCGTCCGCGTTCTTCCTGAGGTACCATTCCCACACGCGTCGTTGTTCATGATGTTGCCATTTTAAGAGGTTGCATCGACTTTCCAAGGCGATGTCGTTAGGAGTCTTGAGGATCACCGCAGGCTCTTCAGCGGACATTGGGAGAATGGTGGACGGCGTAATTTGGGAAATGGTAGAGCTTGGTTTGTAGTCGAAGTACCCCTGTTCATTTTCGGTAGACGAATTTTCACAGAGTGAGGGCGTCATAACAAAATCTGGGCTGGATAGAGCCTCGATTTGTGCCCTAACATCGTCGTTGTCGACGGGTTTAGGAATAAGGGTTGGTTTCTGGATGGGTGTCGCTGGCTGCTTCTCCTCACGTCTGACGACTTCATCTTCCCAAGCACGTTTAGCGGCTGTGAGCTCGTCGTCTAACTCTTTCATGCGATGCAAGGGATACGGGGGTGAGAAGCGAAGGGTCGCCGATACAGAGATGAACGTGGTGAGGTATGGATCCAAAGTTTGTTGAATACGGCGTGAGAGGCGGGTTTGTCCAGCGTCCTCGTGTGGTAGGTCAGGGTCCGTGGGGCTGTGTTCTTTGTTGGAATCCACGGGATCCATGGCCGTCGACTCCGAGGAATGGAGAAGAAGTATATTATCACCAGAATGACACGGGTGATTCGGCGGTACCGTATCTTGCGGGAGTGCGGGTGCAGCAATGACGAAATCCTTCCAAAGATGAGTCTCGAGCTTAAGACTGCGAACGATGAATGTCAAGAACCGGGTTACATGTTTAATGCGACGTAGAGTTTCCCTGTCGCCTCCTCTTAAGATGATTGTACACCCCATCTCGCGATTGCATCCCTCGAAACGCATATATGTCTTTCGACGCCCAGGAATCAAAGGGTGGTCAAATGTCTGGATACGGAAACGCAAGCAATGACCAAGACGAGGTTCCAAAGCTAGTTTATCCATCGACGAAAAGACGTCTGCCTGAGTCATGCGCGCGACGAATTGTATGGCAGACGGTTTGACAGATCGTGCGACGGCAATTCCTTGCTTTGCAAGCGCATCGAGGGCTAATCTTGAAACAGACTTCTCGGCTAGGACTACGTGGGGGCGATAGGCTGCGATGCGGCTGACGAGATTACCCATGTACTCCTTCTCCTGGCGAACAATTTGACCAAAGGGTATGTACTGGCCTTCAACACGGCTAAACTCCAGTGGAAACGTTACTAACATGACTCTAGGATGTCGTTGTTGTCGTGTCATGCTCTTGTGGGAGAGATTCTTCGTGATGACAGCACCGTCTACGTATTCAGAATCTTTAGGGGCGCCCCCGGGAATCTTCTTAATTTTGACATAGCGCCGAACGTCCATATCCGGACCCTGGCGGTGAGGGTGTGCAGTAAACGTTAATTCCCGGGCGATCCTTAGAGCTAATTTCAGGAGTGTGTCCTCCCATTCCAAGACGTTGGGGATATTTTCCTTGGTCAGCATCTGCCGGAGCATTAATTGCAGATGGGACATGGAAACCATGTTAAGATCCTGGGCGTATCTGAAGAGCACCATTTAGTTCAAGAATAAAGGTAGATAAGATGGGGACACACGCTGTACTTTCGCGCCTGGTGCGCCATCCCGGCTCTCCAACCATCAAGAAGTCTGTGAGGCGACTTTGTACTCGACTTCGGATGAATGGTGTAGAGGAATCAAAATCAATATAGGAGTTGTAGCGAGACCGTGGCATGCTCTGCGACCCAGGGCTGTCGGGTTGACGCTCTGGGGAGCTCAATGGGAATTGTATGGTGCTCATCGCACCATTAGGGATGGGAATAGTCACTGGAAAGTCTAGTGGTGTTTTGGCCCCGGAACCAACAGGTGGACTATCCCGGGGGAATACGTCCGTGATAATGCTGAGCTCCTTATCATCATCTACGAGGCTGCGCCGGAAAGGAGCAATGGGTTGGGACGTCTCGGGCCCCCAAGAATCCTCCTGAAAGTGACCTTGTGGTGTCAATGGTCTGGACGCGAAACTGCCTTCATCTGATCCCGAAATTAGCCTCCTGGGCTCCGCGATGGAAAACAAGTTGAATGGTTCGTCTGTGCGACCAAATAATTGAGATGCTGCGAAAGGAGACTGTGGGTACCGCGCAAGACCCATGGCCAAGGAATCATTTCCAAACTGGTGCGCTTCGAACGGAGAAACGACGCTCGAAATAGATCGCCTATCGTCGTCGTCATCTTCATCTACGCTCGCCAACTTCTCCAAGCATAAGTTGCATACTCGGATCATACCATCATGGCCGAATCGAGAACCCTTGATGACGTTGGAGGCACAGCGAGAGCAAAATATTTGACCTGCCAGGCGTGAATTGGGGCCATGTACTATTATAATTTACATGGACGAACCGCATATTCGGCAGTGGTGCTTCCGCCGCCAGGCCGTGAAAACACTTTTACAATCGTAGCACTCCTTGCATGTTTTATCATCCATCCAATAATCCCTTGACAGACCTAAACGATGTGAAACTTTGACATAGCACATAGTCTTTACGGGGGCATACCTTCACCTCTAATTCTCCGGATAACTTTGGACACCGACGCGGAGCGCTTGACACTGACGGACGTTCTGATACTCCTGGCATCTTCGGGGATTGAAAATCCTGGAATGGTAGTCCCATACAAGCCACCATCCATGTTCTCAGATACAGATGTGTTGAAAAACGCTGCGCGGGGAAGGGGTAGGTCAAGGTCAGTGTTAAAGGAAAGCTCTTCAGACACGACGGGTGTCAGAGATACGAGGGGAGGCGCGGCATGAGATGGGACGACAGTCAGTGACGGAGGGCGGTCGGTAGAAGAGCGAGAAGATTCGCTAGAAGAATGATTCTGTACAACCGATGCGGATGGACGCTTCCGTTCGACAGGGGCAGAATTGGGAGGGCCTGCAGCGCCGGGACCGGCTGTTGAGGGAGGAGCTGATGACAGAGGAGTGGTGAATGTGTTCTTCACCCTAGAGAAAAGAGAGGTCATGAGAGCGTAAGAGGAATGGTCGTTCTCGTCCTCTTCAGAGAATGGATTGAATGATGTCAAGCTGGCGACATCCTCCGCCAGGGGTCTGCCGCTAACCTGAGAGGCAGATGATGCATCAGATGGCGGCTCCGATATGAACGTGATTGCTGAGGGAGAGTCCATCGCATGATTTTGCTCAGGTGTTCGCTGGCAGGAAAGGCGGATTGGACATGGCCATGCTAACTGTGGACACAAAGTGGAGCCCGGAATTCGGTAGACGAACGCTGACTAATAACAGACAACGTGCGAGTTGATAATGGCAATGATTATCCAAAATCTTAGAGGGAGAAACGCCAACAAAGATGGGCGTGAAATGCTAAAAACTTCGCCATTCTCCTCTGTATGAACAAATGATTTTTGTCTCAACCGAAGTTGTGAAAGGAAAGGAAAGAACGTAACGATTTGCTTCCGTGCACCGCTTGTACACGTGACTGACTGTCCGTGATGGGACCAGACACATGCGGTCCTGCTTGCGTACTAGACGTGCGAACCAAATCACCACTTACGTTGTCCAGTTATCAGTATCCTAAAGAGCCATGGACGATGAGGATGCCGAGTACATGCAAGGCAGCGATATTGAGGTTCGTGCATTGTCAATGTGGCTTGATGCATATTCTCCATTAAAGAGCAGGACTACGGGTTTGAATACTCAGATGGAGACGGTGCCGATGATTCTGTGAGCGCAGACGTCGAGAACATGTACTACACTGCCAAATGTTTGCACTTGCTATTCTTTATCGTTGTCACACCGTTCATCCAGGAATTATAGCAAAAAAAGAAGAGTCCCCTGAACAGGCGTTGAAGGAGTTCGCCACGATCGTGGATCAAGATGAGCCTATGAGTGACTGGTATGTCTCTTAGACGTGTTCGTGGCTATCCAACTCAACTGGATGATGCTTACTAGGGGTTTCAAAGCACTCAAACAGTCGACCAAATTACTGTTTCTTGTTCTGCACCGGCCCAACGACGCTCTCAAATCCTACACGCGCCTGTTGGCGTACACAAAGTCTACGATAACCCGTAACTATGCTGAGAAGACGATCAATGGTATTCTCGATTATGTGGGCGGTGGCAAGGGTGGACCGGTCGAGGTCACAATACTTGAGAAGTTTTATCAAGCCACCAAGGACGCGCTCCAGGAAGCAAGGAATGAGGTATCAGTCCTCAGCCCAGTCGCTGTCTTTCGCATCCACTGACGTTCCGACAAGCGATTATCTGCGAAAACCAATCTGAAGTTGGCAAAACTTTGGTTAGATCGCGGGGAGTTCGCACGATTGTCGAAGGTAGGTCCCTATGATCCTGTATGCTTGAGCTAGTCCCAATATCCCATTACGCTCAGTTGATTCGGGAGCTCTACTCTGTGACGGAAGCCAGCGCTAGTGGGGAAGATCAATCTCAAAAAGGCACCCAACTACTTGAGATTTATGCGTTGGAGATCCAGATGCATAATGAAACGAGGAATTACAAAAAGCTGAAGGTATGTGTTCTATCTACATCTACACAATACGGAGGAGCATGACCCTGAGCCTTCAGGAAATCTACAACGCCTCGAATAGTATCCGCTCTGCGATCCCGCACCCGCGTATCATGGGTATCATCAAAGAGTGCGGCGGGAAAATGTGGATGGGTGAACGTTGGTACTCTCACCCGTTATGAGGTTGGGTTTGATGAGCTCCTCATTGTAGGTCAATGGAATCGAGCGAGTGAAGACTTCTTCGAATCTTTCCGCAATTACGACGAGGCTGGTTTACCGCAGCGCATTCAAGTGCTCAAGTATCTTGTGCTAGCGAACATGCTCACAGGGAGCGAAGTCAATCCTTTTGATAGCCAGGAAACCAAACCGTGAGTCTGGTGTTCTTTCTATGATTCAATTTCACCAAGCCGGGCAAAATCAGGTACAAGAATGACCCGCAAATCAAAGCAATGACAGATCTTGTCGATGCTTATCAGCGTCGCGAGGTCCATACGGCCGAGAAAATCATTCGAGGTATGTCCTCGATGCTTGAATAATAAGCCCATCGTCAAACGGCTCCTACCCCGTTAAGATAATCGCTCTACGATCATGGACGACAGCTTCATCCGCTCGCACATTGGCGACCTTCTCCGCAGTCTTAGGACCCAATATCTCATCGATCTCATCAAACCTTACACCCGACTCGAGCTCTCGTTCCTTGCGAAGGTTTGTTGCTCGACGCAGCTTAAATGGACAACGGATTACTCATATCCCTTGAAGCAATTGAACGTTGATGCAAACGAAGTGGAGGAGCTACTGATCGATCTCATTCTCGAGGGCAAGATAGACGGAAAGATCGATCAAGTCAATATGCGTCTAGAATTAGACAAACAGTATGTTTTCCCTTGTGGCTGCGCCAATGTGCCTCCTAACATCTCAACAGCCAAAGTCTTGAGAGGCGGCGATACACAGCCCTCGATAAATGGACTGGGGCACTTGGTCGGGTCCATGGAGCCGTCGTTGGGAAATCATCGACAAGCAATGGTAGAGACGCACCAGAGACTTGATGACACACCACTAGTCATTAGATCCTTATCATGTACGAGTCTGTTCATCTTGCACTGCTCAGAATGCAGTTTGTATTACTATTCGAGGCATAATCTGGCGTTGCGTCTAGATGTGAATATGATGCAGTGTATAGTAAGGGCGGGACTACATGCTAAAAAGGGAGGACGACGGTGTTAGCATTGCTTCGCCTGGGGGTAAATTCCCCACTTACCAGTCAAGTTTTGCGAACGAGTGGTGTCCATTCATATTTCCAACCATCCCTTGCTGGTGTATCGGTCGGCACGCGCAACTCCCTCGGGAACAATCCTGGTAGACGCGATTCCAATGCCTTCTTCTCGATCCCACGAAGGTTTTTTGACATATCGGTCTGGGCGACGGTGCGTTGTCTAGGGTCTTCCAGTCGATTCGCCTCTCTGAAAAGACGGGGATCGATTTTCTCCAGTTCGTCCATCGCTTTCTTCATGCATTCGTACTTTTTGGCCAGTTCTTCCTCGCGCTTCCAGCGCTGGTGGCGCTGGTACAGCAGCCAAGCGCGCTCGATGGTTTCGTGAGCTTGTTTTGATGGAACGACGATCTGGATGGCACGAGCGACGTCAGGACGCCATGCGCCTGTTGGGGTCGGCTTGTTGGCAAGGTTCGGAGGGTAGAGAGCCTTGCGTATGGTTTCTTTGACATTGTCCGTAGCGGTTTCGCGTCTGGTGGAATGTCGAACTGAGATTCTTGAGATGCGGAGAGGAAATTTGGGGCGGGTCAACGCCAGACGGGAGGACGCCATTGGGGACGCGGAATAGTGTGTGTTCAAGCGCGGTTATGGATTTATTCTCCGGTCCGAGCCAAGTCGCGTCTCGCGGTCATGTCTTTCCTTCGGCATTGTGTCCCTGGTTCAGCAGTCACTTTGGTCAACTTTCCCCTCCGCGTTCGTGTCTCTATAAAATCACTTGGACACCCCCTCACCCCTTTCTAGACTTCGTTTCCCACCCGTAGCTTCTCCACCAGCCATGCTGTCCTCGCCCGTCAGGCTAAGAAGGCAGCGAGCACCACACGCAAGCCTCGGACGTCAAAAAAAAGAGCAAAGACAAGTATATATGACTCGGAGAAAATGACCCTTTTGGACGCGGTACATGTCCTGCGAGTATGTTTAAGATTTGCGTGCATCCGTGTCCATTCAAAATATTGTTATGTAGTCCGTCGAGGTTGGCTCTCCAACTGCCACATACGAACTCACCGTAAAGACTGCGATGCCGAGGGGCTCCACCATCCCCAAAGGACGCGTCTGCCTCCCCAGGGAACCCAAGCCCAAGCCTAAAGACAAACTTCTCGTCTTTGCTGACGGAAAGGCCGCAGAGGAAGCCAAAAAGGCTGGTGCTGACATAGTCGGCGGAGCGGAGCTTGTTGAAGGGGTTGAGTGAACTTATTCATACAGTGCAGCTTTAAGATTGACTTTGACCTTCTCTAGGTTGCGAGCGGCAGGATTCAGGCGACGCTGTTTCTATCAACTCCTACTCTCATCAAGGTCATTTCTCAACGTCTTGGACGTGTTCTCGGCCCACGTGGCCTCATGCCTTCTGAACGCCGAGGGACTGTCACGGATGACGTTGCAGGATACATTCGGCGCCTGCAGGGGACCACGGAATGGAAAGGCGATAAGGCAGGGACTATTAGAACGCCGATTGCGAAAGTGAGACTACTTCCATGTCATCTGTCACGTATTTCACTATCTGCGTTAGTTGGATTATCCGGTTGAGGATGTTGTGAAGAACGTCCGCCATTTCATCAACGTCGTAAAGCGTGCGACCGGCAATCAACCACAATCCGTGGATAAGGACCAGAGCACAAGACCTGGTAAGTCATTCCTGTTCTATTCATTAGTATAACCCATCTCGCCTCGATATAGTGAACGCAATAACGAAAGTAATCCTCAGTTCACGGCAGGGCCCGGGCATCCAGATTGCGGATTTATAATATACCAGAATTCACAACTCATAGATTGCCGGTGGGCTTGTGTAATCGAACGTGGAGGGCGTGGGAGCCCAACACATCTTGGTTTCACTTTCGTCTCGCAAGAGTACTACCCTCGCTTCCTTAGTTTACACGGGTACATTCACTAAGTAGAGGCGTCTGTAGATCGAGTTCTAATGAACCTTCTTGTGCCTGTCATCCCATGCGATGAGCTCTAGTCTGGACCTTTGCCAACTTGATCCCGACATTGAGGATAACGGACTTGTGGTGGGTTCTTAGGCTCGTGAGGGAAAATATCGCCCCAGCCAGACTTGCGGGCATCATAGTATGACTGCTTGCCCTGGGACTTCGGCACCGTCATACGCAAGATTTTGCCTGTAATCCGAAATTAATAGAACGGCCACATGTAAAAGCGATGACAAACCTGATGGACTACAAACATCCATTACCACATGTCCGCTCTTTTTCAGAGGGGGGGAGATGATGCGAGGCCAATGAAAAGCTTCCGCCTTAATTAGGTCTTCCATGTCTGCTGGGCTGTGGCCTTGAGGTTCTATCGATTTATTTGGAATTTTACTTGAGACAGTAGGTGTAGGTATGGCCTGCGGAGTCCCATCATCCGGCTCTAACTCGAGTGGAGGGCGCTTAGCTTCTTCGAGGTGCAGCTGTTGTCTCCCTACTTCTCCCAACCGACCAACCTTAACATCTGGGATACTTGGCCTTGGGCCTCTTCTGATGACGACATAGGAGTACCCAATATCTTCATGACCAACTCCAGAGTGCTTGGTACGTCGGACGAAAGGCGGTCGTTCCATTCGCTGAGAGAATGCGCACACGTGCTTCGCGACGTTGGATTGATGAATGGGACAAGCGCCATCATGGGGGCACTAGGCTACTATCAACACGAAAGCACAAGCGAATTTACGGCGTAAAAGGAAACATACCGGTGCTAATACGTGCGATCCAAAAATGGAGTTTTCGCGCTTCTCTGCTTCCTTCTGGCCAAGGTCCAATAAAAGCTCCCTAGCCTCGGCAATGTTTTGGAAACCAGTTGGGCTGTTGTGATCCAGAAGGACCTATGTACGAGGTTTTAGGGGCAAAAAGAATCGGAGATGAGGAAGATATTTACTATAGTTCCGGCACCACTCTCCCACATTTCTTTTATTAACCTCCTCCTCTTCAATGAGGTTTGTAATGTTGATAGAAAGAATGCCGAAATTGCAACGGTATGATTTCCGTCATGAGGCTGAGGATGACTATCGTGGTGAAATACTCTCTGCCAGGATACATGCGTATTGTCGTGAGGTATATCTGGGGACATCCATGAGCGAAGGGATCTAGGGGCTCGAAGTTCTACCACCTTCAAGGAGTCGCCTTCCGACGCTAACAAGACCATCGCGCTTCTCAATGCCAACATACTTGAGAATGGCAGAAGAAGACAAAGCGTCATCCTCCTCACTGGGAAGATTCGGCTTCTGGAACGCGTAGCTGGCCGCCCTAGAAAAAGTAAACGTACGGGTCAGATTTTATCTTGCAGATGTTCGTGTACAATCACCAAAGAGCGCCGCCGGTCCCAGCACCCCAATCAATAACATTCTGTATAGACCATCGTGGACCTAACCTCGACTTGACGTGATGCAATACGGCGTAGATGGCGGCGTAGTAGGCAGGTAGCACCACAGAAGCAAAAGCGATACCGTCCCGCTCTGCGTGGTGACGCTCTTGCTTATAGGACTTGTAATGGACGTTCAACGCGGGAACCCAATCACTGTCGTCACCATGCTCATTGAAGAGGCGCTTTGCGTCACGTCGCAGAAGACGTCTGTCAGAGTCTAGACATTGTAAGTATCCAAGGGGATCTACGAGGGAGATGGTAGTTTCACCGGATATTAAGGTAGATATGCTTTGTCGTAGCTCCTGGGGAATGACAACGGCACCAAATCGCTGACTTCCGAAGTGTGCCGCTGGAGATTTGCGCTCCGCCCGAGAACTCCCTTCATCATCAAGATGCGCGAGCTCGGTTGATTGGGAGACCGTAGGGTAGACAGACAGTTCGTGTATGTCAGGAGAAAGGTGATGACGTTTTAGTTTTTGCTCCGAGATAGAATCGTCAACATCCTGAAGGATGGCTCTGAAGGAATTGTCAAGGTCAAGAGGTGCATTTGGCTGATGGGAAGAGAATGATGAGAAACGCAAGAAAGGTAATGTGCGCAGTGTTCTACTTGAGCGCACGCATATCATCGCCAGTATTGTAGCTTCGACCAAGGCTAAGGACGCGCAGTGGACGCGCAGTAGACGCGCTACTTGCCAGTGGTCGTTTGCCACGCGCGGCGCGTCTACTTATGTAAGGTCGTGAGGGACCGAGGACCGCGACTTCCTCCCACACCAGTAGCAGACCCCAATGGATCGCGGCACAGAAAATGAACGGCCAGCAAAGAGGGCCAAAAGAGACAAGGAGGAGAGTTCACTAATCACTCCCCCAATCGGCCACGCAAACGAGGACTCTGACGCGGAGGAGCCAGGCTTTGTCGCAGACAATGGCGCTGCTCATGGGTCTGACCTCTATTTAGACACGGTACGAGATACGCCATCAATGTGCTCGCGAAGTCTCAAACCTTTGTCAGGTTAACCGCGTCGCTCTCGACTTTGACTTTGAGAAAGTTTGCTCTGTGTCTCTGTCAAATATCAATGTGTATGGTTGTCTCGTCTGCGGGAAATACTTTCAAGGGCGGGGACGTAATTCTTATGCGTATGCTCACTCCATTCACGATGATCATCACGTTTTTATCAACCTTGCAACAACCAAGGTATGCCACATATGGTGAATTGGATCAAGGATGAAAGTGACTTCTGTGCCTCGTAGGTGTACGTACTGCCAGACGGTTACGCGGTCTCGGACCCTTCATTAGAAGATATCGCCTTCGTTCTCTCGCCGTCGTTCACGCGTTCTGGTGTCTCCTCGCTTTCGATCTCTGCTCACCTGCTGAAACCCTCCTATGACCTATCTTCGAAACCATACATCCCAGGATTCATAGGTCTAAATAACATCAAGAGGAACGACCACATGAATGTGATCATCCATTCTCTCCTCCACGTCGCGCCTCTTCGCGATTTCCTTTTACTCTCTCGGTTTGATGGAAAACAGCCGGAGTTGGTGAAGCGATTTGCGGCCCTGGCCAAGAAGTTATGGAACCCTCGGTTATTTAAGAGTCAGGTCAGCCCCCACGACTTCTTGCAGGAAGTCGGTAGAGCTAGCGGCGGCAAATTCAGACTGGAAACGCAAGGAGACCCGGTAGAATTTCTCAGATGGCTTCTTAATGATCTGCACCGGGATCTTGGGGGCGGCAAGAAGAAAAATTCCAGTTAGTCCCTGTATTGTGGGATTTTGGGGCACTTATGAACGTGTTATTGAACAGGTATTATCTTCTCTACCTTTCAGGGACAGGTCCGAACGGAGACTCAACAAGTCGTCGTCCGTCCCGATGCATCGGAAAACCAGAAACCAGTATTTGACATTGACAGAGGCATGCCTCTGCGCCCCCTTTCTACATGGCAACCAACACCTTATACTTTCGCTTTGCAGAATTAAAGGCAACAACGTCGCCCTTCCTATTCCTCGCGGTCGATTTACCACCGCCTCCCCTTTTCCAAGACGCTGTGGAGAAAAACATTATTCCGCAAGTCGGCATCCATTCCGTTCTGGCGAAATACGACGGGATCCAAACCCAGGTTGGCTTAATTCACCTGCATGGGTTTCTTCCTGACTTCGTACTCACACCTTTTATTTATCGCGCACTTAGGAATCAAGAGGTCAACTACGTCGGTTCAATTGCGAACAACTTCCGCCATATCTCATTATTCACTATAAAAGATTTACAAAAAACAACTTCGTAGAGGAGAAAAATCCAACCATTGTAAACTTCCCCTTGAAAGGCGTTGATTTTCGCGACTGTCAGTTTTGATGAGACCTATGCTTAAAAGATGCTCACCACTCCCCATAGATTTGAGCTCCACAGAGCGGCATCCCTCCACTGCCTACGATCTTATCGCAAACGTGATCCATGAGTCGGTAGCCGGTACCACCCGGGATAAGGAAAACACTGTGTGGAAAGTGCAGTTGCGTGCCGGGAGTGGCACCAGTGAGAATGAAAAATGGTTCCAAATCCAAGACCTCATAGTAGAGGAAATACGCAAAGAAATGATATTCCTCGGCGAGACCGTTATACAGGTGCCAATCTCTGCATGTGACTGCCGTGTTGTTGATCATTTCGATTCTAGATCTGGGAACGTCGACAATCCGTAACGGATGGATGAAGGGGATGGCATGTACCTGCCATTAGCGTCTGCTGTACCAAGAAGGATGGTTACTCAATACACATGGTATAAGACATACTGTGATACTAGTGGCATCTGGATTTCTTTTCCAATGCCAATACATGTGCTTGATAGACACGTGATGCATTTTGAGGGATTGAACCCACAACCCGGCGCCAGCGCCAAGCTGTGATCATGTCCCGGCTGCACGGCGTGATCAGCAACTTGAAATGCAGGCCCACACGCCGCCTAACGACGATAGCGTATGTAACTCTCCTAATCCACCGCGTCTTGACAAGCACACGTTCTTCTACTCATTTACCGGAGGACAAGAATATACAAAAGTCAAATTTAGTATGAGAACGTAATAAACCTACAACACGAGACAACAAAACCTAAACCTAGGCTAGTCGAAACTAGATAGAGCAAAGCCCATGGGGGCTTTCGTTGGTATGTAGTTAGAAACATTTCTCACTCCTGATACCCCAAGCCGAGACGCTTCAGGGCCTGTTTTGCGGCTTCTTCTTTGGCGTCGGCCCTGCGCGAGGATTTGTACGACCCCATGACCTCGCCATCAACTAGACGCAAAATTTAACGACAACACGCAATGCGGCAAACATACGCTTACTCTTTACCGTGATGGACCATCTCTTCGCAGGATCGACGTTAGGCCCACGGTCCTCCTCAAGATAGCTAATCGACTTCACTCGCCCCAGACTTTGGAAATCTGCGTAGATGAGATGAGCATAGTCCACGAATTTTGGCCGGCCACCCACAGTTATTGAGACGGACAGTGAAGGCTATGAAATGAAAAGGATGCGTCAGTGATGAACATAAGCATTGCCTAGGGGAGCATTCAAATACGTACGAATATCAGCAGACATGTGTATAAAGAACTATTCGTACAGTGTAGTCGATATGGTCTTTGCGCTTGTCTTGACTTGTGCCATGAGAGATGGCAAACGGGTACGAATTTATAGTGAAAAACCCGTCGATAAAACCAGTCATACGGTGGGCCATGTCAGGCGTCGGTGTTCACTTGTGCTTCCCCTCGGCATAGTCGCCGATGCTGCGGCATAGCACTATAAAAGGACAATCCAACCATCTGTATCGGTGGTAAGCACCAGGCCACAGTCCGTATGAAAGGTCAATAGCATTGATAGGTGATCAGGGCAGCGCCAACAACCCCGGGATGCTAACGAACCGGAAAGCTGCGGTGGATGAATGCTGGGGCTTACACGGGAAACATTTTTCCAAATTTGAATCGCGGTTGTTTTCCAGGACAATAACACCAAGTGGGTGAGGCGGTGATTTGTGTGCCCTCCAGCTTCCGACGCCATCCGCCGCGTACATTTTTGGACAAGCTGTTTAGAACGGCTAGTGCTGAGATTAGCAAGTGGCGCCGCTAGTTCCTGCGTACCCTGTGGCGATGCAGGTCCTATGTCCCATGTAGAATCAGATGGAACTGTGATAGCCCTATGGCGCTTCCATCAATACGACCACACTGTTAGTCGGGGCGTCAAGCGCCCCAGATAGACTGAGCTGCCGCTAAGCGCCCCCTTGCGCGCTGAACTCTACCAAAGTGATCCTTGACGGTGGATGTTTCATGCTGTATAGTACATATGGATTTTACCGGATTCAGATAAAACCGGCACACAATAAACCGAGCAACAAACCACGACAGTATTCATCATTTTTGTCCGTCTTGATAGGGCTGACTCGTGCCTGTACGGATGCCGGATCATTAGAGAGTTCCGCGGCCGCAAAGAGTGATACTGATACTGGGCAAGCAGCACTTTGAAATGTCTCACGGTGCGGGCAAATCTTCTGTGCCCGCTCCACTGTAGTGGTGGGAAAATGAAGGGTTTACATAAGTACAACGTAGAAATGACAAAGCTGACGACATCTCAATGAAAACGAGTATGGGAAAAAGGCAAATAAATACGGAAACACTAAGAAATCAAAGGTGTAAATCAGGTTAAAGGGGGGGTAGCAACAGATTCGTGTTAGGTATCTTCCGCCATTAAGATGACTAGTGCCAGCTCAGCCGCGGCGTCGCGGGCGTGTTGTTTGGTTGCACCTTTTCCAGACGCGATCACTTCACCATCAACTGCAGAAGTGATGATGATATTTTCTGATAGTTAGATGCGGTACATTACGTACTCTTGCAGTCCGATGTCCATTCCGGTCCGTGTGCAGGCCCCGATGAGGTATCATACCAACTGAGAGAGGCTGCCCTCCCCTTTGGCTGAAGATCTAAGACTATAATCAGTCGAGAAGTACTCGCTTTGTTCTGGTCCCGTACAGTTATTGAGTGCAATTGTACCCGTAGCTGCACGATTTGTCAACACAGGAAGAGGGCCCATAGTGGAAAACTTACCGGGAGGCATGTTGTTGGATTCGTATGCAGCCTACCAGCAGGGCTCATTGCGACAACTTTTATAACGAATCAAATGTGAAAGCAAATGTCGGTGTCCCCAGTCGAAAATGCACAAACAAGGACGCCTGTGCACACCGATCCAGGGTGCAGTCTGATGTCAAGGGATCTCTTCGTGCTACCCGGTCTCGGAGCTACGACCAAAGTCCAGACTGCCGACCTAGCGATACCCAGGAGGAGCGCAAGCACAACGCCCCTAACTGTCCGAGGTGATGAATGGTGATGTGAACGATGGCCAGGGTATTGTCAAAAGAGCACGTTCAGGTGTCATAACCTGAATTTTCAATCTTGTTGAACTGCACTATGGAAATAAGCCGGCATACAGACTCCGCAGCTGCGCCAGATTGATCTTGAACGTTTGGAAGAGAAGCAAGGCCTCCCAGTTTGGCGCGTGTACCGCAGGCCTCGCATGTTACGGACGCTAGATGTGACGTCGGAGCCAGGAATGGCGATCGTAAATGCAGTGACTGACCTCGAGGCGTCGTGGCATATATTTGATCATTTTCTTGCTCCTTGCCTTCAGGCTGTCTGAGCGCAAAGGCAGTAGGCAGAGGATTGAGGGATGTCAAGGGCCGGGTACCATAACTGACGATGCCTCCACACATATCAGCGTGTTACTCGGAGTTTCAAAGCAAGCGCAGGGCAAATCCACGCAAAGTTGCGCTTTGATGCGGCAGGGACGCGACAAGGTGGTTGGCTAGCTGGTCCATCATGGTTCAAGTGAGTCAAAGAGAGCCATCTTGGCGGAGACCCTCCTTGCTTCTCGACCGTACTGTTGGGAGCGCAGTTTAAAAACGTGTATCTCGGACGGTGGCATGTAGAGAGGAAAGAGATACCGATGAGTATCATGAATGGTGGGGTGAGGCGGCAGGGGTGAAGCTGAAACACGTTCCCGCAGGCGGACGGGTAGGAGCGCAGTTCTGAGTCATATCGTCCCATCTGTAGAACTCCTACAACAAGTTCTACACGGTGTGGGCAGGACACAGCAAACCGGCTGCACCCTCAGGTTTGCTCAGCCAACAGGCTTAGGGTGGACCCCGTGGCCCAAACCCCCGGTCACGGCGATGCCATTTCAAATTTCGTTAAGCGCGGTCAGCGCTCAGCAGCCTTAATCGGAACGAACTTAAATGCTGTTCGAGGCTGTTCGTTTTGCAACGCGTCATAAGTACGAGTACGCTGTCCCTCGTCCATCTGCCAGCCCGGCAAAAAAACTACTTTACGCGCGATAAATGATCTGATAAGACGCTCGGTGTATTCGAGTCAGTGATGGTCGGTGCGAGTTCCGGAAAATTCATATTTGACAGTCCATAAATGCAAATCACTTCAGTTCCCCAAGCACTGAGTTCAGAAACCATAGCATTATCGACTGTAGGTCCTAGTATTGGTACAAACAGACATCCTATTCACCCCGATCGCCAAGAAGTAAACACCCAGTTCTAACGATCCTACGTTCTCTCATACAGTATCTATTTGCGGTCTAAGTATTAGGGTAAGGACGCAGGACTTGAGTGGTGCAAACGCAGGAAAGGAGGGACCAAGGATTGAGTTACCGTACAGTGCGATTGGCGTGAGAGAGGCAGAGGTAAGAGGATAATCAGCTTCCATCTGTGTGAGAATAAGATACGTACTAACCCTTAAGCATATCAGATCTGTCTTCTTTCTTTGAGGAAGTGGTACGAAGCAATCTGCCTTGCAACGGCTCTGGTCGTGGCGCTACCCTGGCTTACAGGATGACCGCTCACTGCGAGCGGTTAGGACGACAACAATCTCAGCCTAGCTGTGATCAAGTGAACACACGTTTTGCAATTGCGGTATGGGTCGTTTGATGTTCAGGACCTGTCTGGCTAAACTCCCAGCTAAGCAGATGAGCTTGGCCGATGCTCTGCAGGTAGTTGTTCAACAGAAGGATATAATCTAGGCAGCAGTGGTGAGGACGCGAGATGTGAGCGTTCGGGGGTTGCCTACCGTGGTTTGAAGACATGAGGGCAGCTTATGAGGGATGTGTGGATGTGTTTCGAGGGGTGAGAGATATTGAGAGAAAAGTCCGGTGTAGACCAGGGTTTTTATAGCTTCTACAAACACAGTCCTACAAGAGGTTCCCGCGAGAGAGGTGAGCCGATGGAATAGGCGAGGAGTACTGCCGCATCGAAATGGAGCCAAAAAAGAGAGATGGAGATATACGGCTCGAGTCAAGCGATCCTTGGGATTCTAGAGGGGTGTGTGTCCTGGCAATGACTTTGCTCCCAACAAAGAGGAAAGTACGGCAATACGCAATGTGACAGATCAAAGGGGATAAGATGGTAAGTTTAAAGGTAACGGACTTGATCAGTACAGGTCTCCAGCAAGATCCGGTATTCGAGGGTAAGATTTGCAACGATGAGAGACCTTAGTTCCGTTAGACAAAATGCCGACACGACCAAGACGGATATTTGGATAATATTATAGGGGCTAGAAGCTCCGGACACCGACCAAGAAAAGACTTCTGAATCATTGTTGAAAGCAGATTCGCCGGAGGTATCGTTGGGTGTAGTTGTATATGTTTCAGTGACTCGAGTGTGCTGGCGCCTATTCATCGCGTTGACACCGGGCGCCCCAGAGAATGCTGCGAAGGAGAGTAAATGAACTACGTGGTACGGATGACAAACCGAATATATTATGTGCGGTTGTGTGGAGACAAATACACTGTACGAGGTTGACCATTTGAGTTGGCATATGGAGTGAAATGGTCCAATAAGGGTCCACAGTGGGCGCTGATCAACATCGGTGCAATGGCGATGTCAGAAACAAGACATTATGTCGGTCCTCCATTGTTAGTACGCCGACGGGTCATATATCGCAAGAATAAGCGATGCGATCCTATTGCGTGTTGGAGTGGCCGGGACTGATCATGAAGCAGGTTTGTTCCTCGATGGGTAGTTAGATGACGCCGCATTTCATCGATTTATCGGCGTTAAAAGACCGTAAAGAATAATTTCAGATGAATGCAAGAATGCAACAATAGCGAGTTTTGGGCTGGGAGAGCGCCGGCGTGTAACTAGAGTAGAGATCGACTTAGCCACGGTGAGCATTGAGTCGACCTCACCTCACTGATGAGCACGTGGTGGGATGACAATCGGAGGGCGAATTGATAAACGGGAATTGCCGGGAGGGGAGTGCGGTCGACGATTTGTTGGTCGCCTCAGCGCTCTGCTCTGGCCATCCTTGTAGCCATCTCCTCTCTTTTCTCTTCCCTTCCCAGCACAACTTCTCTCCATTGTCATCTTTTCTCACATCTGCCTCTCTCCCCCTTTCCTCTCTCACCGCTTGGTCTTAGACCTGCCTTACTTGGCAGGTGAAATCAATTTGGAAACGTGCCCCTCACATTTGCGGTTGGTGATATCTTTAGGATTTCTTATTACTCATCTTATCTTACATCCCGTAGCAAAACACTGTCTGATTGCCCCCGTCCCCGCTTACTTTCGAAGTCATGTCTCAAGCTCAGAGTGACGTTCAGGAGAGAATTGCGGCTGCTCGTCGTGAAGCAGATAGCTTAAAGGAGAGAATTCGGGCTAAGCGAGAGTCGTCAGCGGATACGAGTCGTCAGTATTCATACCACCTTCTTTTCTCACTTATTGAGGTTCATTACCCGTCCTCCAGTCCGAGCCATGGCTGCCGAGGTCGACCCCTTGCCGCGCATCGTCATGAGGCCACGGCGCGCTTTGAGGGGTCACCTTGCTAAAATATACGCAATGCATTGGGCTACCGACAAACGACATCTCGTCTCAGCATCTCAGGATGGAAAACTAATTGTTTGGGATGCATATACCACTAACAAAGTCCATGCTATTCCACTCCGATCCAGCTGGGTTATGACTTGCGCTTATTCTCCATCTGGAAGTTTCGTCGCTTGCGGTGGTCTCGACAACATCTGCTCTATCTACAATTTGCACAGCAAAGAGGGTACCAATATCAGGGGTGCTCGCGAATTGAGCGCACATTCCGGTTACCTCAGTTGCTGTCGGTTTATAAATGATCGTCAAATCGTCACTAGCTCCGGCGATATGACTTGCATGTTGTGGGACATCGAGACTGGTTCTCGTAGTGTGGAATTCAGCGACCACACTGGTGATGTTATGAGGTGGGTACCGAGGCTAGTACGAGGGGATGTCCATTCTCATATGACCCAGCCTGTCACTGAGCCCGGACCCAAACTTATTTGTTTCGGGCGCATGCGATGCTACCGCCAAGCTTTGGGACATTCGCACAGGCAAGGCCACACAGACTTTCACTGGCCACGAGTCTGACATCAATGCGGTCCAGTACGTTACTTATCCAGCTAGATTCACTCTCCCTGAACCCCATTGTTTTCCCAGGTTCTTCCCAAACGGAGATGCATTTGCAACGGGCTCCGATGATGCCTCGTGTCGTTTATTCGATATACGCGCAGACCGAGAGCTAAATACCTACACGCACGACAACATCCTTTGTGGCATCACCTCTGTTGCGTTCTCCATCTCTGGTCGTATCCTCTTCGGTGGTTACGACGACTGGACTTGCAACGTGTGGGATACACTAAAGGGTGAACGTGTCGGTGTTCTCACGGGCCATGAAAATCGCGTTAGTTGCTTGGGCGTGAGCGTAGATGGCATGGCCCTTTGCACGGGAAGTTGGGACAGTACTCTTAAGGTGACAAGAGGATTACCCGTAAAAGTGTCGTGGGTTGCTAACAACCTCTGCAGGTCTGGGCTTAAATCAAATGCGACGGGCCAAGTTGGCGGTGCACTCTTGTCATACCCTGGACCATGCGCTGCGCTCGTGCTCAGTTTTATTTGTTTGCTATTTTGTGGTTGTCATATCTTGTGTTGTTCACTATATCTCGTGACCTGTCCACGAAGGGGCTTCTCTCATACAGAGCAGCTTTGCGTCTGGCATTACCGCGACGCCGTAGTGCCACCGTTACCGTTACGTATCAGGTTCATCGTCGGTAGACATTCCTTGTGCTTGAGAATATGTTTTTTTTGCAGTCGTTTCCATAGTTTTCTCAGCCCATGATATTTCCTGTGAATAAATTAACGGATTGGAATCACGTGAGCATATACTCAACTCGCAAGCACAAACTCGATTTGGTGTTCGCTTGCCTCTCATACAACAATGTCTGACGATGACCGTGCAGCCAAGGCTGCCCGTGCTAAAGCTCTCGTTCGTCTCTTTTTACTCAGAAGGTCCACAACTAACCTCTCCTTCACTCAGCTCAACAAAAAGAGGCAGCAAAAGAAATCTGGTCCAGGCGCTGGCGCGTCAGTGACACCAACACCGGGCTCGCCGTTGGTCAGAGCGATTTCCCCTCCCCCTTTGGACTCCTCGGAGGATGCCAAGATCGACGTGACAGAGATGTGGGTGTCAAATACGTCGTCGCGCGCGATTTTCAACTAATAGAGAGAATATATCAGACTGGGCTCAAATTCACCAAGACAGGATGCGTCAGAACCGGAATGGCTAACATCGCTTCCTCGAGTGGGGACACCATCTATTGTATCCCCACATGAGCATTCCTCGCCAGTGATTTCAGCGTCGTCCGTTGCGCGCTCGCAGTCACCAGCACAACCAAGTAAACCAGACCATTCCGTACTACCTGAATCTATATCACGCGCTGGCGGAGAAGAGCTAGAAATTCTGCGTATCGAGGTGCGGAATCAACGCCAAACTATCGCGTTGCTGGTCTCGGAGAAGATGTCGTTGAACGAGTCTCTCGAGCGTCTATCTGGCGTCTCAGCAAGTACGTCAGGTCATTCCCAAATCTGCGGTGATTCAAGACGACATTGTTTTGATGATAGGAGCTAGTAAATTGGAAGCCTCTTTCAAAGACGAACAGGCTGCTTCTGAACGCTTTCGAGAACGGGTACTGCACTTAGAAAATGAAACGCAGCAGGGTTCTGCCACGATTGGGAAGCTATCCCGGAGAGAGAAGGAGCTTGAGGAAAGGTGTCGGGAACAAGTAAGGGGTGACAATTCGTGATGGATACGACCGCTCACAGTATTGGGTAGGAACGGGAGTTACAGCTCAACAGAAGCAATGTAGACGGGCTGAAAGTCGAGCTCGAGCAGTCTCAAGTGCTCATCCGCGAATTACAGGAGCGCATTCAGGGCGATGACCGCATTGGCGAACTCGAAGACTTGCTTCAGAACGTTCGAGACAGGGCTAGTGAACTCGAGTTCCAGCTTTCCAAGTCTAAACAGGTATACCATCTATTCTTTTTGGAGGGTCAGAGCTTATTTTTTATGGGGGGACAGGTCAATGTTTCACTCAGGGCTGACCATGACAGAGTTGAGACTGCGCTAAAGGAACAAACTGCCCTTGCTACTGCTTTGACGAAAAAAAATTCTGATGCAGAGGGGCGAAGCGCGTCCGCTCAGAAGCAGCTGGCATCTCTTACTGCAGAACACCAAGCTTTGCGAGTGGACAATGGCTCCCTGCGGTCTCAGATTGGCAGTCATCTCGGTACCATAGCCGGCTTACGCAAAGCAGCCTCTCAATCTACCGCTAACCAGGAAACCCTTAACCGTCAGTTGCAGTCGTCTCAGGCTGATCTGCGTAATGCCATCCGACGTGCTGAGGAGGCTGACCGTATCCAGCGGGAACTCCAAAATGAAAGTTCATCCTTGATGCATTCTCTGGATGAAATGCGTCCGAAGATGGTCGAACTCACAAACGCGAAACTTGAGCTGAGCGAGAAGCTAAACATCTCAGAGCAGGCCGTCAGGGACCGAGACGACGTCATCGTTCAGCTGGAAACCTCACTTCAAGCTGCGCAAGAACAAAATGAATTATCAGTCACGAAGCTTTTGGACGCAGAAGCAGCCCGTGAGAGGGACCGATCGACTGTGCAAGAGACGCAGGATGAACTCCAGAGGGGATATGCTGACCTCGAGACGGAGTTGTCTGATGCCCTCGCAAGTATCCGGGAGCTAGAGGTGGAGCGTGCAGGGCAACGGCAGCTCACGAGCAGGCAGGTGGAAGAGCTCGACCGTATGGCTGCTGCCTCCCAGACCCTGAAGGAGGAGATCGCGTCTCTCCACCAGGAGGTCGAGGAACGAACGTTGGCCGAAGTAGAGCAACAGGAGTTCTTGGAGCGCGCCCGCACGGACATCGAAGTTCTCCGCGCCGATCTGGTGGTGAAGGTTCAGGAGATCGAAGAACTTCGCGCCGAGCTGACCGTCACAGCTGCGGGCACAACCTCGCCGTCACTAGACAAGGAGATGGTGAACGCGCTCAAACAGCAGCACCGTCTCGAATTGTCCGCCGCGCAGTCGCAGATCCGCGCGCTCCAAACGAGCGTCTTCGAGGCCGAAGCGCGCGCCCACTCGTTCCAAAGACAACTAAGCCAATCCGAGGACCAGCTGGCGCAGCTGCGCGCGTCATCATCGCCATCGGTCCAATCTCCACCGCTACCTCCACCGTCGTCATCGGCTTCTCACGCAATCCAGCGGCCGTTCAGCCCGTCGGAGGGCCCCTCTCGACCGTCCAGTAGGGCACGGAACCATTCCGATGATTTGCGCCGCAAATCTCTGACTCAACGCAGGGGGAGCAACAATAACGGCATTCCACTTGGCGCTGCGCACCCCGCATTTGGCGCGAATCTCTCTCCTGAAACGCGACACAAGCGTAAAGTCAGTCTCGGCATGCTCAAGGCCCGGATCGACAGCGAGATGGCTGCGGCTGGCTCCATCCCTTCTTCGCGTGCGGCCTCACCCTTGCCCTCGCAAGCTGTCGGTGCCGGTGCCGAAATGGCGTCCCCTCGGCTGGAGCCACATGCAACCAATAGCATACAGAACTCACACAAGCGACCGCAGTTCTTGGACGAGTCTCACATCTTCTGGTGTCACTCATGTAGAGGTGAACTGGTAGTCCTGTAGTACACCCCCGTTTCGCGCACAGCCATCATGTCTCCCGACGATTGGATATGGGTATATGCATCATACGAGATCGCATTGTTTGGATACCAACTAAAGGACTATAATCGTACATCGTTATTCGCAGTAAGGCCATGAGAAACATGTCGTTAAATAATTCATCTCGCCGTCGTGCGTTTCGTTCTCAGGTTGCGCAACTTGACCATCAGGTCCTACAAACGCGGATTTAATTCGGCCAGCCAATCATTCTAAACAATCGACAAACCTGGATCTCCTCGGGTCGAAGGCTGCCCCTGTGACTCTCTTCTGCTACGTAATGCTCAATGCTCTCAAGAATATCGCCGATAAGGACACGGTAGTCCACGCCAAAGAAGTGTGTAAGCTTCGCGGCCTGCCTCCTGCGGGCTTGGAATGAAGTCATTTCGGGGGAGGGACTGCTACAACTGAATTGGGAGGCAAGGGAGAGTGAAGACGATCGACTGGGTAACGAAAGTCGACGCTCGAAGCGAGCGGTCTTTGTGTCGTCGTCACGCGTGGAAGTGATGGGAATTTCGGTTCCCGACTGATCGTTCGTTAAGATTGAATGGAGCTCAGCCAAGGATTCCCTATCATCCTATGGCCAGGAGGTGAATATGTCAACACCCATACCCTTAAACGGAATGGACAATGCTCACACGCTCGATGATGTCGCCGAGAGAGTCCAGGGAATGCCTGTAGTGGATATAGACAGCGGACGTGCTCGTGGCCGACGAGTGGCCGGCCCCAGGATCGAGTAAGGGCAGAACCGATTCTGAACGGCTGTGTGCGCGATGTCTGGTTTGCTTGCCACCTTTGTTCAGATATGAACCCTGATTAACGTTTCGATTGGGAGATGGCACCGTCTCGCGCTCGGAATAAGTGGGATGCTCAGTCGAGGGAACCCTGTCTTTTGGCCTGGGAGACAGCCGGGTGTGATACAATGTCTGCGGGGGTTGTACGCCAAACATCTGGGAAAACAATGACCCTTAGCCAAGGTTCTTCAGAAAGGAGGTGCCATGATGGATTACCTTCTCCATCTTGACCGCTCTGCGGACGTTGATTGCTTTCTCGCGTTCATCCAGCTCCTCTTTCACCCGATCGTTTGGGCCAAACCAATTGGACTTGAACTCAGCTGCCGAGCTGCTCCGGCGCCTGCCAGGCTGACTGGTGCGGATGTCGCCAGCGGTGTGATCAAGAGCTGGCAGGACGTCATCTGCATCACTGAGACCGAGGACCAGGGAGGTCGGAACACGAGAACCGAGGAATCTGTGGAGTTTGGCTATTTTTTCCCTCCTGCGCCTGCGGTTTTCTTCTGGGGGATGGGCGTGTCGCATGATCCCTTGGGAGTCTGAGGAGAGAGAGGGGAGAGAATATGAAGAGAGGATGCGGATGGATTGACTGTCGTCGTCATCCGACAGATCAATAAATGAAGCCGATTCCACAATATCTGTTGCTGCAGCACTCTTGTCTCTTGCCTCCTTACCCTCTCCTGCTCCTTCTCCCTCTCCCTCCCCCACCAACGACCGCTCTGAGTTGGAGAGTGCATTCATGGGGGTCGTCGGTAACATAAAAGGGCACTGGATAGTATCAACAGGGTCGGTGTTTCGCACGTTTGGCCAAAATGACCAGTTCGGACGGGGCCAGAGGCGCTCTGCCCGGTAGGGAGGCTCATCCCCGGGAGGCCTTCCCGGTAATCCCGAGTGGGTGACAGCCAGCGCAGACGGCGTCTCGCCCAGCAACTGCGTCAACTTTCGAGACTTTCTTACAAGTTCCGCCCGCTCTTGCGGGAGAAGATAATTTGTTGTCGGGGGACGGTCCCGCAAGAGACCAGAGTCGCCGGGCCTTTCGCGCGGACTTGTTTCGACAGCTGTCACTGGAGCGGAGATGGAAGTGTAGCGTGAGTGCGATGATGCCACACTTGTGGGACGCCGCAAGTCGGGTTTGGGTGTTGTTGGCAGTGGCGGTTTTCCGCGTGGGGGCTAAAGAGGGAAGGACCCGGACGTCAGGTTGATAAGCGGGTGTTGGAAATGGCTATTTGACACGCATATACGCACCATCAAGTTGGTATTAATTCGTATGTTGGAACGTTGTGGGTGGAGGGGCGCTGTGGAAATTTCTGAGCCAAGTGACCCAGACCTGGTACGAGAATGGTGGGTATGGGTATGACAATTCGAAGATGGGGAAAGATCGATGAAAGATTGGTAGTGAGTCGAGGCGACAGAGTGAGTAGGGTCATCAAAGTCGTGAGCTGAGAAACTGGAGGACATCATGAGGCGAAATAAAGATAAAGAGAGAGCAGTGAAAGCCCCAACTCTCCTTTTCCTTGCTCATTTGAGACCGACAGGCCGTGAACCGGTCCAGGAATATGAAAAAAGTCGAACTCGACCCTGCCGAGCCGAGCCGATCCACCCGGTGATCGGGTGTGTGTTTGATGGATCGTTCATGAGCTCGAAGGGCAGACGGCCAACCAGCAAGTCAAGTCGTTTCATCCTACTCCCCATCTTCATCCATTCATTCATATTTGCGCTTAACCTCGTGTCTCTGTACTTTTCACAGCATCCGTAGTTAATTCTTGTTTTTTACGTACAGCCCTAGTGCACGACTTGCTCATCTCAGTGAGGCGGTGCTTGTGCGTGCTAGACTGCGAGGAGCCGTCGGCATATGTCCACATTCATGTACCGCTCATATTGCAGACTGCTTTTTTTTTTTTTTTTCCTCCTTCGCGAAAAAAGCGATATATCACTGATACATCAAGAAAACTGACCGTGCACGTGGATCAGAAATGTGCTTCTTGACAACGCAATAAGAGGTCTCCGAAGCTGATCCACGCAAGAAGTGTTCGGTCCGCTTCTTGAAAATAAAATAAATTTACGAACCCCATGTTCGTCTCAATTGGTAACGTACGAGTTCTCTCTCTACGCACAGAATGCCAGACCCTCTGGCCTCGAGCTTCAAGCACCATGCCCGTGTGCGTCCCCCCTCCGCAGGCGGTTAAACTTGGGCAGGGTCTCTCGGAGGTACTCGGCGTGCTTCCGACGAAGATCCACCTCTTGCACCCTCCCACGCCCGCTCCAAACGCGCCGCTCGGCAGAAGGCCCATAAATGACTGTGTACTCGTCCAGGACCTCATCATCCGTGGGCACCACGAGGCAACCTGCGCCGACAACGCAGTACGAGGATATCCGCACAGTGTGATGAACGCGCGCGCGCGTCGAGACCGTGTTGAAGTTGCCCACGCTCGGCGATTCGACGCCTGTGTAAAATGATAGATGGGACGGAAATGAGACCGAACGTCCAGAAGGTGGGTCATACAACAAAACAGTGGGTAGGACGCACGGCAGCCGATCTCGAATAAATTGTCGTCGCCTATTCGCATGACCTCCTTGCGCCTGCGTGTGGGAATGAACGGCCGATAATGAGAGGCAATGATGCTGCGCCCACACTGTCATGCGCATACAACCGACCTGTTCACGATGATGGCAGCTTCCTCGATAATGCAGTTGGCCCCAATCACGATGGGACCTGCGATGGCAAAAATGGTCGCCTTTGGATGTACAATAGTTCCTGTTGACACCAGCATTAGCGATGAATGCAGGCCAAGCTGAGCATTTTCAACAACAATACCTGAGCCGATGGTAATGTCGCCTTTGAGCTCAACATCCTGACATACCACCGCCTTGGAGTGGATCGTGAATTTATCTCGGCTGAAAGCGTTGTGTTTTCAAAAGCAAAAAAGTGTGTTGAAAGCTTACATCGGGGGCATGCACTTGGTGTAGCAGCAGCTTAACTGGTGAACCAATCAAGTAAGGTTTGGTAAGTGGTCAAGTCAAGGCGAGGACCACGCGTGGGACAGACAAAAACAGGAAATGTGATTACCAAAACCAGTCGTGGATTCTTCAACGCTCAACGGCTTTGTGTTGGTTTATTCTGACATGTAAGGGTGTGGGTACTATAGTAGAATAAGGTGTCAAGAAACTATGCCTAGCAATTGTACATCGTGATCATAAATAGATACGTGTATGGGACGAAGGATGCCAAAATGGTGGTTAAGCGGAGGCTTGAATCTTCCGTGGTGGTAATGGGGGTTTTGGACTAACTGGAGCAGGGGGATCTGATGCATTTGCCTCAACTCCCTCACCTTCTTTCTCACGAGGCCCACCATCGCGTGACACTATCGACTTGAGAGCCGCAGAAGCGGGAGACACGCTCGGTGAATCGCCCGGAACTGAATGCAACATATGTGGTGTCCGTGGAGGTAGTGGTGGAGCTTCGGGTCGGGGAGTCATGGTATTCGTAGGCGAAGGTTCTGACAAGGTCTCCGCGCTGTCCGCACTGAGAACGGGGGAGGAACGTGAGCTCGTGCGTTCCATACCACTGTCAGCATGTTCAGACTGTGTAGTAGGCGAATGCTTCCAGAGACGGTAAACGCTGGAGACGGGGGACTTCGCTTCTGGTGCTGGAGGATCCGGAGGGACGTAGCCCATGGACATGACCTCGCCGCGGTGACGTGCGTGAATTCCAGGTATTGTCATTGTCTTCCCCTGCGAAGGTTGAGACTGGATTGGACTTGGGGGCAGTGGTGTCGGGGGGGAGAGTATCGTGATTGGCGGAAGCCCGATCCCATCAAGGTCTTCAGAGTCTGGTTGCATCCCGTCTACGTCAATCACTGGTGGCCCTGTGGACGACAACTCGGAAGGTGTCTCTGCAAACCATCCAGCGGACGATGATGACGCAGAGGATGGCCCGCCTTGTGGCTCATGCGTCGACGATACACTGCCGGCTCGTTCTTTATGTCCACGGTCGGGTATGAGTATGGGTGTAGAAGAAACATCGGAATTTCCCCGCTCCCTTTCTCTGCGCTCGTCTACCGCCGCCCGGATTTCCGCAAAACTCGATTTCACCTTCTGCGACGCAGAACGATGTTTGGAATCTCGGCTGTCCTGTGCGTCCTCGGAGGATGTCGTGCCTGAGTCACGATCTTTTTTCAAACCACCCCAATTCACAGTCCACTTGCGCATCGTCTCCCTTGCGGTGTTGCTCAAGGCCTGCCGATCGCCAGCGCGGGACTTTAGGGTGGAAAGCAGCGAAGGCTGGCCAGACGGAATGGGCGATTTCGTTGATCGTGCATCTGAGTGGGTGCTTGACCTACTCAGTGGCTCGGGACTCGGTGTCCTCAGATGGTCCAGTGATGGAGCAGGAGATGGTGAACGAGACGAGGAACGGGAGCCGAGGCCCGGAGAAGGTGAAAGGCTAGTTCGCCGTAGGCCGAGAAACCGATGCTTACTCTTCTCGCTGCTGCTGGAAGCCTTGTGACGCAGGCGGGGATGTTGGACTTCGAGCGGCGCCGCCTCCGTCAGTGAATCGAGGTCCTCAATAGGTGTGCCATGTTCGCGCGGACTCAAAAGGTCCTGATGCGAGGGTTCGGGGGTCGGAGATGAACCCCTACTGGGTGGAAGTGTCGCAAAATGCTGATAAGACGGTAGAGGTGACGTGGGCTGAGAACCAGCATCTACTCTAACGCTAACGTTGCCCTCCGAAGAGGGGGGCTTCGCGTTAGGGTCAAGATCACCCGAGGTAGAGGTATGGGATGATGAATCTAAGTCAGGAGGGGCGGTTACGACGGACACGTCATCATCAGCGGCAGAAGGCATGTTCGAGACATCGGGTACATTCGGCCTCTCGCGACGGCCTGCTTCGGGCCAGATACCTCCTCGATTGGTGTATGATGAACTATCGAAGAAGGAAATGTCATCCATGTTCGGGAGAACAATGGACTCGAGGATCTATCGCGACACGTATCAGCATCATAGCTCTTCGAGAAATCAACCTGGTTACTTGCAATCTCCTTCAGTTTTGATTCAATGGTGTTCAAAATCATGCCCCATGTGATTTGGCGGTCGCTCACGACGGGTTCCACATTGAGGACCATCTTTGGCATGTGCGTGAAAGCATACCAGATGCGATTGCTGGGCGGACGTTTGACTCGAACCACCAGATTGCCTTCGAGCTCTCGCAAAACGACTGCGAGGACGAGCTTGACCGTATATGGTTTGAAGCCGAAGGATATCGTGGCGACCGCCTTGATAGTGATCCGCAACTCCCCCTTGTATTGGACGCGCAACTCGAGGGCAGCGTCCCCCTCCTTTGTAAGTTCCTTTAGCATAGGCTTGCTGAACATCACCGGCTTGTTCCCCATATTTGCCTCGGTAACAACAATCTCGGAGAGGATATTCGGCCGCTTCACCTTGGCCAGCTTCTTCATGAGACGCCCGATAATATACGATTCTAATGCGTCTGTGTTGTAATAGCTGAAAAAGATGCGGCCTAGGAGAGCATTTAGCCAGCGCATGGGGATGATGTCTGGTTGTTCGTCGAGAGTGGCCACAAGATGATTCATGTCTGCCGGAGAAAAAACGGATTGCAAGGGAGTGAGCGTCGACGAATTTGCAGGGTTGTTCGACGCGTGTAACAACGACAGGTACCAATCCTCCATCTCGACGCTGGACCGCATGAAGATGAACCATGGCGTGGACGGGTCGGACGCTTCCTCCCGCGCCAGTTCACGTTGCTTTTCGAGCTCGACGAGCCGCTCCTTTTCCTTCTGCTTTCGTTTCGAGTTGGGGCTATTGTGTTCCTCCACCTTCTCGTCCACGTTCTGCGAAGAGAGCCGCATCTCGCGCGTGATGCTTGGCATGCCCTTTTCCAGCTTTGGTCTGAGACAGATGGCATTGCGCTTGGTAAAGAGCTCGCCATCAGGTAAGCCCTCGGGGTAGATCGTGACGTCGTGGCTGCCGAGCTCGATGACGGCTTCGCATTCGGTCATGCCTTCGTCTTCGTATAGGTAGAGGACCTTCCCCTTGAGTACCACGTACCACATGTCCCGCGGGCGCGAGCGCTTGGGGTCCTTGGAGCGCGAATCCAAGATAGACTTCATGAGGGTAACGTATGAGCCGTCGAAGGCAACTTCCAGGAACGTGCGCCGCATTGTGAGCCAACCCCTACGTGTCTTCGGGAGGTCATTCAGATCGAGGGGTGTGTTCGGTGGAGTGGGCTCTTCCGTCTGTGCAACGCTGCCATCTTGTAGCTCTGCCTTTTGCCCCACAGGATTTGTCGCGCCCGAATCGTCAACTGGGACTGAGGTATAGAGGGTGTATGCGATTAGGCCGAGGATGAGTAGGGGGATGAAGGTGAGACCGCCAATGACATATGCATATACCAGGGTCTTGAACGACATAGGAGAGGAGAGAGACAATGGCACACCTGTCGGGCGGGACAAGGTAATGCTGTGCAGTCAGTGAAGCGAGCGAAGAAATGCGGCGGAGCGGCGATGGCCGCCTTTCTCGTCCGTTGTCTCTCCACTCTCCACTCTCCACTTTACAACTTGATTGTCAATACTTCGCACCCGGTCCTCATGACTACCAAGTCACTTCCAAGTACCACCAAGAGTGCCCTTTTAATATTGTAGAAACCTTCGCAGCACCGCGACAAATGTAATCACGCCTCATTAACGAAATAGTGGCCATGATATCCGATTCAGATCGAGGAATTTGCCTTTCATTCAATAGGTGACATAAAATCCGCTGTCGAGCGTTCACTATCTTTCGTTTCCCCATCTGCTCAGCAAGTCAAGCCCTGTCTGAGTCAGCACCGGGCTTCAGGGTACTACGTAGTGAAGAGGAAGAGTGAGTGGAGCATTTCGTCATGGATCCCACACTCTATCATTCAATACAGTATGCCCGTGGCATCTCATCATCTGCGTGCAGTAAGTACGTCACTTTATATTCTTCCCCGTAATTGTGAGCAGTTAGAATGGATATACAGTATATCGAAAAAATCGGGCATGACTTATTTTGCTAACCAGAAACCTTTTGACGTTTCACGACGACTCGGAGGTTCGGACAAACCATGGGGTGGTATACCTAAGTAAACGCGGCCAGCAACTTGAAGGACCTCGAGCAGCCAGTCCGACAGACATCGATGCATTTCCGCGGCCATACTTCGGTACTTGCTGTGAATCTTCAAGGCTCGCCCACCTTTTCTGGTCTCTTGCCAGCATTTCTCCATTGCGGCGTCGAATGGAGAGCGCATCCATTCTTCGGTTCATTGCCGCGTGTATGTTACAAGGAATACCCGATACATCGACACTGATTCCAAGTGTGAGGTTAGTCTGGTTTGGTTTAATGCGCCTACCTTTGTGATATTACAGTGGTCAGCTTCGAGTTCAGACTCGGGCATATATGTATAAAGTGCGGTTTGGATAGTCACATCATTGACAGACTCGATAAAAGAGAGTTACAAATGAACGGACGCAGTCGACGTACTGTATATACGGCTAGTAAGGTGGAATGAAGAAGAAATACACAAAACACACAGAAAACCTAACCTAGAGGAACAGGGACATAGTGAACATGTCGGGGCAAGCTCGAAAAATACCCCTTCACAACACAGAAAAGTAGCGGGGGCAGAAACAACACTGGCATCACAACTGAGCGAATGAACGAGACCACCCTCAAGGGGCTGCCTTGGATTCATCCCCCTTATTCTGCGACCGTCAACCCACCCATCGCCCGCTGAATTTCCTTCATGGCGTGGTCTGCATTGCCCACTTGACGCGGTGGCAGCCCTGGGTGACGCACTCCCAGTGCCGCACCAAGCATGCGTTTTCCTGGGTCGCCAATTCTGGGGCCAGAGGTGTGGGGGCTCATTGCGAGGATAGCCGGATCGGTGGGGGGTGCAGGCCCGTCACCCAAGGACGAGTTGATCAGTGCATCTAGCGTCGGGTGTGAGGGCAGAGTCGGCAATGAAGGCGAGCCCTCCCGTCCGATGGGTGAGATGGGACCAGGCGGCGCATGCGCCTGTAGGTCCGTGGGGCTGTTTCCGTTTGTCCCCATCGCAAGACCGCCAAGGCTGGCAACACTCCCGTTGCTCCGTGTGCGCTGACTCGCAACCGCGAGGGATGCTGAACGTGCGTTGTGTCCACGGGTCGGGTTTTGTCCCCGCGAGTTTACATTCTGGATGATCGCTTGAGCATCCGGTCCGTCATAGGGACGAATGACGGCGGAGGAGGCTGATGTAGGAGATGAAAATACAGCAGGTGGGTTTGCAATGATGGAGAGGTATGCTCGCTTAGCTGTTCGTACACGATGCTCGTTAGCGCTGGACATGGCGAGGGGCCCATAAAAAAAAATAACGTGTTGGACGGGGAGTACTGACCGACCATAGCGTCACCAAATACTACAAGAAGGCTGGTGTCGTCTATCCACTTTATTTTGAAGCCCCCGGTTGCGTTCTCCCATTCTGAAAAAGCAAGTTGAATGTCGCGCGTCTTGAGCTCCTTGGGAAAACCAGTTAAAGATAGGATGCGCGTGACTGATGCGGAAATTTGAGAGAGTGACGAAGCCATGAGAGTGTGAAAAGGCAGTGATTAGGAACGTTGTAAGAACGACTAAACACACGATAAGAGTTTGAAGCTGTGAGAAAAAGGCGTAGCGAAAGGGGGATGGAAAAGGGAGCGGATAAAGATGTGCAAAGGCGGTGCGTCTCGCAACCTGGCTGACTTGGCCTATTGCAATTGCTAATTGCTATTGTACCACAGACGACCATCTGTCAACCCTGTCCGCACATCTCCCCACTCATACCGTAATTACTCGTACCAATCTGCCACCCTTCCGCACATGAAGAACTCTCTATAGGATCTTCCTTGACTTCCCGAGCTCTCCCACGCCGGCGCCACTAGCAATCCACAACACTTGCGGCGTCCAATTTGGCATTCTGCTGTTCACGCGTTGCACGATGTACGGCAACGACGTCGAGGGCGACTTTTTCCTCAGAGCATGGCAAATCATCAACGAAATCAGCGACCAGCTCGCTCACAACAAAAAATTCACCGCCTCCCTCCTCTCTCAGACGGAATCACTCAAGGTGCGCTTGCGAGAACTCGTTCCCCCTTGTTTCTTTCACCGATGCGCCCCGCCTCGTTAAGGATGAAGCGGGAGGCTTGAAGACCGATTTTACGCTGAGAAGATTCAATGTAGATATATCCAAGGGTGCGTGCCATGGTGTCATCAAGCGTGTTCAGTCCTTCTTAATCTAGAGTCACCCTCTAGAAACTCTCGAATCTGAACTGGAGCGTACCAACGCCCAGATCATTATTGAGAATCATGCACTCCAGCAGGAGAACAAACAACTGAGTTTGCTACTCAAAGAGTATGAACAGACTATGGAGACCATTATGTCCAAATTTCGTAGCCACAGCGTGTGTTGTACGCCCTTTTCTCAATTCTTCTGACTCACAGTCTTGTGCGTACACAGGTCGCAGCACAGCAGCATCAAGTCAACCTTACGGAACACTATGATACCCTACTGGCTCGCGGGCCATCACCTCCATCTGAATCAGCTGCAAACCAGAACATGAATCAATCACTTCATCGCCTTAGTCAAGCGTTACAGGCTGCTTTACTTTCTCTCACAGGTCATGACCCAACAGAGTCTTTATCAGAAGATGCGAACATAAATGCCGATGGGGGTGATTCGGACCAGCTTCCTGGCGCGCGGCCTCCGTCCAAGCCACGAGAAGGAGAAGGACAAGCTAGTGACGCGCCACTTTTACAACCACAGCCTGGACTTGCGGAGTCCCCGCAGCCCAACACCGCATCCAGCCATTCTGCGCAAATCGAATCCATCGAATCCGAACCGGAGGCGCAGCCATCCGGGTCAGAACCCTCACTCTCCCACGATAGCGCTGTCGATGTCGTTCCAGCCACCGCCACCGCCACAGCTGATGCTGCCACCACTACCATCACCACCACCCCCGCGAACCCAACCAGAACCGGAAGCAGGGATCCTTCTCCCACAACACGCTCCGAGACGGCGGACGCCCAGCCAGACATAGACTGGTCGGAGGTGCGCGAGCACGAAATCGCGCGTCTCGAGTCCGAGAACGCACAGCTCCGCGCCCTCCTCGGCATCGACCCGAGCGGCCTCGCCACAGCGGGCATCCCGGACATCGACCCGGAGCCGCCGTTCGTGACGTCCTCCTTCCTCGGCGGGGCCCACCCTTCCGCAGCCGGCTCCTCGGCGTGGGCCAACGCCAGCGCAGAAACGGCCAACCCGTTCACGCACGGTTTCCGCGGCGAAGACCCCAGCGTGCTCGGGCTCGCCGCCACGTCCGGCCGTCTGCACCTGCTCACGCCGCCCAACGCGCCTCACGCGATCATGACCGCCAACACGACCGCTTCCGCCACGCCCAACACCGCCGGCGGTGCGCCGCTCACCGGTCGTGGCGCCGGCGTGTTCGTGAGCGCGTCCTGGGGCGCGTCCCCTGCTAATGGTAACGGTAATGGCGCTGGCGTTGGTATGGGACCGGGACCGGGCGGGGTCCCTCAGTTTCAGCAGCAAAGGTCATCGCCACCCCCACTTGGGATCGCCGGCCTCTCGCGCATGGAACTGCAGGGTCCGGGTATTGGCGGTCCCAACTCGCATCCAGGCGGTGCAGGGCGTGGAAGGGGAGTATTGTTTGGGGGGCGAGGAAGGAGCGTCGGTTGGTAGCGAGGCGTTTCATGTACCGTATATTCATCGTATCCATTCACGATCCATATGTTCATGGCAGCGTTTTTCTGGCGGATGTGATCGTCAAGTAGCCATTATTTCATTCCCGGTATACGAAGGCACTAACCACATTACCATAAACATACAAAGCGTGGTATCCGTAAGTCATTAAGCAGAAAGGTAGCTACGGTGCAGCAAACTGATGCACAATACAAAGAGGGCATGAGAGTCCGTGACGGTGTTACACGTAACGTACAGACGAACATTGATACAATACAACAATGCAAGAGCCACGATGCAAAAACACGGTGAAATGAAAAACGAAAAAGACCATTATTATCATATAGGTCCAAAGGAGGGAATCAGAACAGAATTAGGATCTAGCATTCCATGCGGTCATCGGTGTCCCAGACGACCCGCCAGCCCCACTTGAGAGGGCTACCACCTTTGGTCTCCCGAGGGGGACCGCCAGCAGGTTCAAGCCGGTAGAAAAGCTCGGGACGAGAGTATACGCGCGGAGGCATGGCACCCGACGTACCGCGGAACCTCCAAGAATTAATTTGGGCCCGAGACAGCAGGTGTAACGGGTTTGCATTGAAGATATGCCGGTCTGCATCATAATAGGTAGAAGGTATATTCGTAGAGGGGGATGTCGGAGGATGAAGAGGTACGCAGTCGAGAGCCGGAAGATCCCTCGGCGCTTGCGGCATAGAATGGGAGGATCGGCGTATGCCCTCAATCTCAACGAGGTGAAATACGAGGTATGGAATAGCAACCGCGTCAGCATGGGATGTCGACGAAGTGAACTTGGTTATATCACTCCGCCGGACACGGCAACCACAGGGAGGGCGTCCTGCATACCCTGAAAGTGGCTCGGAGGACGAACGGACGAATGTCGGCGCGTCATGGGTGTGATTTGGAGCGGTGAGCGTCGCAGTTTTCCTCGATACACGCACGGGTTGGAGGAGCGCAGCTGCCGACAACACGGCCGTCACAGAGGACTGCATTGCGAGCCATGTTCGCGCCGAGAAGCTGGCTTTGCGCGCTCGATGATTGGCTGGTCCGTGGTTTACGTGCACGCTTGCTGCGGAATGTACTGGCACTGGAACTTGCTCAGCTCCAGTACCTAGAGGACTATCATCGAGATCAACGGCCACGAAGCTTTGTCCCCGAGTGCAACCATATGAGTGCCGCGGTCCAGGACGACCCGCGGAAGACGGGGGCTGGTTGACCTGTGCCGTATCGATCGAGGACGCGGACTTGCGTGAACCGAAGAACAGCCATGAGATTGGCTGAGATGTGATCGATGTTGAGGTAGATACGGAAGCAGCAGATGGGAGCGATGGTGTCTGGGGGGAGGGAGCCGAGAACCCGTCCAAAGATAGTGTCGCTGACGCGCAAGCCTCGCAGTCAGGAACTGTTTCCGGCACTCGTGACGCCTTTGCAATGACTCGACCTCTCTGGTACCATCGTTCGCCTGCCTCCCAACGAACGGGTTCCAGTAACGCCCCGAGCAACTCAGATTCGCGTCGCGTCTTTCCCGACACTGACTCTCCATGAGCAAGAGGAAAGAGGGAATTTCCCACACTTGCACGGATGTCGTCGAAAGAGACGCCGCGTGTATGTGTGGAATTGGAGCTCGTCAAAGCTGAGACGCCTGAGCGCGTCCTCATACCCCCTTGATGCTGGCTCATCGGTGCTGAGCTCCCGGGAGACGTCGAGGGGACAGGAAACGTGTAAAAAAATCGATCGGGGGGCTGTCGCGATTGAGATGTGGAAATTGGAGGTGGCACGCGCGAGAGGACGCGGAAACCAGAGCGTTGGGCGTGCGAGACGTAGTTGACGGAACGACGACGGTCTCGCTCCTGGTCCAGCTTTTCAAAGACGCGCATGGCACGATCACGCCCCTTCAGCTCAACCTCCTGCTGCGTGCGCAGTAGAAGAGCTGCGAGACGCTCACGTCGCGAACGTTCGAGGATGGTAGCGAAGACCTGCTCTGCGCGAGCCAGAGTTTCATATCGACACTTTGCTCGTGCTTGTCTGCGCGCACGATGCACCGCCTCGACTTGAAGAGCGGATTTCTCCACCAAAGGACTCGGAGAAAGAGGTGATAACAATCGGGATGGAACGGGATAGTGGGGGGGCTGCGGATTAATTATGTGTGCCTTGAATGGAGGTTCGCGGGGATCTATAGGCGCGTGGGAGCTGTCCTGGGGTACAACACGAGCGGGAGGATGGGCACGAAGCGGGGCGGGATCGGGTGGAGTGAGGGGGAGGGGGGTAAGAGCGGGAGATGACGAAAGGGAAGACGGGGAAAGGTAGAAACGACCGAGAGAGTGCTTCTCTAGGTCACTTGGTAGAGGATAACAACTCATGATAGAGGTCTTATTGCGGCGTCGTTCCTCGGAGGCTTGACGAGCTAGCGCAACGGAAGAAATGTGTCTTGAGCGGCCACGCGGGTGCATGTTCAGTGGAGAGGGAGAGATGGGATACGTGTGTCGCACGATGTTGTGATGACTAGCATGAGAGAGAGGGATAAATGTTGTGGAAGGTGGACAAAGGGTTTATTAGAACTGGAAGTTACCTTTTCAAGGTGGCGAGGCTGTAAACAAAGACGATTGATGAGTCAATGACACCGCCCTTGTGCTTTTTGTCTGATTCGATCGAACCCGAACCCAAAATCTGAGAGAGCAAGAACGTGGAACGGGCAACAAAAAAAAAAGAGAGAACAAAGACAAGAGACAAAAACAAGGAGGAGAAACGGGAAGAGTTCGTCCAAGACAGCGAAGAGCGCGTTCGAGGCCACTTAAACTAAACTTGTTCGGCACTTCAGTGAATCACCCATACACTGTATTTCCTTATTCGAAAATATTGATTTTGGTAACACCCTTATCCCGTCCAGCCCCTCGTCCCCTCCTTGCCCGATCAGTTCTGTTTGCCCGCTACTCCATCAGATACTGTATCATTTCCGTTGGTACTTCATCATATGCTTTCTTTGCATGTTCGCCTCACTTGGTGTGCTGAGCGGCACTGATGTCCCAGTGATGACGTGAACTTCCTTTCATGTGTCCTGCCTCCGGGACTCTCGCCAACGCGACCACTAAAATCTCCGACCAATTCCAAGAACATGTTTTCGATGGGTCGCTCCCCAGATCGTTCCGGAACCCGCGCGCCTTTCCGTGACTACGTTACTTCCTCCCTGTGCAAGCATAGACCCAACCTGTTGGACCTGATCGATCACCTCGTTGCATCATCCAAGCACGGTCTTTAGGTGATCTACCCTGTTTCTTAGCTGCGTTATTCCCACACGCCTCTAACACAGACGATACTACGCAGTATCGTATCCACTATCTCTGCGACGATATACCCTTCCCAGTCCGTCGCCACCCACAACACGACTTGCGCTGTCGTTGTCCTTGTCTGCTCTCATTCGCCGAGGTTCTCTTCCGTTCTTCAAGCCATACACCCGTCCTCTCCATGGGAAAAGGACACGTTGCAGATGCACCCATAGAGTGCCCGTGCTGTCTCCCATATCTGACAATAATGCTGTCAGGTGTACCCGGCATGACAACACCCACAACAGATGACTTGGTCCTCATTATGAATGTCACACCAGTGTGCTGGTGCTGGCATCACCTTTTCCCCGGTGCTTGCTCACTTCGGTCTCTTTTGGCTACACTGTTCCCCTTGGACTACGACCTTCATGTATTGTGCCCGTGAAAGGTCGTTCGCTTTTGTCTGTAAGATATCACTGCATACGATATTCTTTGTACCTCGACACTCATAACCCACGTCGATGCCGACGAAGAGCGCCAGAAGCACACACCTCCTTTTACGTTTTCATTGTCAAGAGTGCTAGACCGGCCATCTCGATGGTAAATCGTGCCATAGAAAGAGATAACAAGCCTGTTCGAAACCCATTTTCAACATCATCTCGGCATTCATCGGACCTCAAGGCAGGAGTGGTCTAAAAGGACCGTTGCTTCGACAAACGCGTTTAAGTTTTCAGGCCTGCATGCCTGCAGCAGGAACCATAGAAGCTTTTTTTGGAAACGGGAAACGAATGATGGACTGGGCCCGGTCCTGTCAATCACGACACGCAGGTGGAACTTGCTGCTCACGTTATGCAGTCCTTCCTGGTTACAACACACCTACAACCGTGCCTCATGTTCCTCGCACTGGGCCAACGGTGATTGGTTGGGATGAGGTTTTCATCTCGTTTGGTTTGGGGTTGTGCACCGAAGTTGTCACAGGGAGACGTATTGTCATGCGACGAGCTGCGTTGTTTTCTCTCGTACTGGCGTATGAAGGCATTAGTTTGATACACACCAGTACTTTCATTGACACTTCCACCATCGAGAGTGCTAATACTGCTTCTTCCCATGACAATTGGTGTGAGGATGTTTGGGCCAGCTATACTCCGCCGAATGTATGCCAAGCAGCTTGTGTCCCGTCTTCGTGTGCAAGACGATCACGGAAGTAATCACACAGCCAGGAACACCGATCTACTACCCGCTTCTGCCGCAAAATTGCACATCTCGACGAGTGTTGGTGGTGGTTCGCGAGTATGCGGCTGATTTCGCCGTCACGAAGAATGTACGATGGTTCCGTGCATGCCAGTTCTTCGATGTGCACGCTATCGCTGGGGCGCTTACAGGGTTTTTTTTACAGCCGATCGCAGGTTCGCGAGTATACATTATCCTTGGACCTCGACTAATATCAGGTTATTCAGCCGTGGGCGTATTGTTTTGCCAACTGGCGTCACCACCGTGCCTGCGTGCCTTGGGTTTTACCTGTCTCAGGTTATCTCAAGCAAGCATTGGCCAGTTGAGCGCTGCCACGCGGCTTCCATCGGAATGGGCCCCTCCACTGAAATACTATCTTCCTCGTCGCAAGTCCTTTGTCATGCAGCGCCTTTCTCGGATTGCCGTCATCGAATTATCCTCTTTCAAGTAGCCTCGAGCGCAAGCCACCACCGCGTGGTCCAAACGTGTGACCGCATATCGCCCGTACTATTCAAACAACACGCCCAGATGATCGCGGACGGCCATAGCGCGGCCATCACCCAGACTTCTTTCAGCACCTCGCTCAAGGAAATCTGCCGGACCCGTCAGCACCCCGCTATCCGTCTTCATCTATCCGACGCTCACAACTCGGACAGGGCCTGCTTTGACGCGCAAGTGTATCTTTGCTCTGCTGGGTCCTTTTCTCGTACCTGGATTACATGTCGCGTTATCTCAACGGAACATCCATGGTTCGCGATGCGAGCCCGACATGATGAATGCACAATTCCCAGACTCGATTCATATGTTGTAGCCACGTTGCGGTCTTTCATGCGAGGAAGCAACGTGCGCCCCATCTACTGCTCTCTGCAGCATCCGTCGTTCCAAATACCCACAACGTATTCTCCCTCCGCATCCACCTCACTCCGACATCAATCCTCTCTAATATACTTCAAAGATGGGTCATCGACGATGGGCCGTTCCGTCCCAGCTATAGCACGAC
>Ga0307510_10000081_pt1 | contig 72540 bp, 81 predicted proteins | sample 12_EM_MG_FD_207224 | JGI IMG/M metagenome (GOLD analysis project Ga0307510, IMG submission 207224) | Populus trichocarpa ectomycorrhiza microbial communities from riparian zone in the Pacific Northwest, United States - 12_EM | ecosystem: Host-associated > Plants > Roots > Unclassified | place... | reverse complement strand
GACCGAATCTTTTCCAGCACCATCACCGGTTATCTCACCGGTGAGATCGCGCCGGCCGGTTGTATCGCGGTCGCCACCGCGACCGCCGAGGCCGTCGCCGACCCGGAGATCCGCGCCGCTCTGCTCGCCTTCCTCGCACTGCAGGACAAGCGGATGGCGGACATTTTCGCCGCCGCCGGCATCGCGCGCCCGGCAACGGCAGCGCGGATCGTCATGTCGGTAATCCATTCGCTCGCCATCCGCAGCCGCGCGGGCACGCCGCGCGCCGAACTCGAGACGATCGCGGCGGACTGCATCGCGATGATCTCAAGCAACTGACGACACGGACGACAACGGCGTTGCCCGATTGGCGCTGTTACGGCATTCTCGGCGCGCTTCATGCGAAGATGACTGTCCAGAGGAGGACTCGAAAACACCTCAACAGGAGTTTTCGAATGAAGAAGATGCAGACTGTGTTTGCCATCGACCGCGTCACGCACCGCGCGACCACCGCGGTGTTGGCGCAATGGGTTGTCGACGGGGAAGGCCGGGCCACCGTCAAGCATGACGGTACCGCCTGCCTCGTTGAGGGCGGCGCGCTGTTCAAGCGTTACGACGCGAAGAACAGCAAGCCGCTTCCCCCGGGCTTCAAGGCGTGCGAGCCGAATCCAGACCCCGTGACGGGCCATTGGCCCGGCTGGGTTCCGGTCGTGGCGGACGATCCGGCCAGCAAGTGGCATGTCGAGGCGTTTTCGGATGATCTCGATGATGGCACGTACGAACTGGTCGGCCCCCCGGGTTCAGGGCAATCGCTACGGCCTCGACCGCCACGAACTGTGGCGACACGGCCGGGATGAGGTCGAGATCGGCCGGACACGCGATGCCATGGTCGAATGGCTCGCGACGCATGGGGAGGAAGGGCTGGTGTTTCACCATCCCGACGGCCGCATGGCGAAAATCCGGCGCAAGGATTTCGCGCTCAAATGGTAAAACGGGAGGGGCGGCGAAAGCTGCCCTTCCTTGCACCGGTCACCGCGATGCCACGCGCCTAGCCGTGGCCCTGCCGCCCGGCTAAAGCCGGGACATGCCCGCCGCCCTCGCCATCGCCGCCTCGGCCGTCGCCATGACGCTGATCGTCGGCGGGCGCTATCTCGCGGCATCGGGCGGCTTCGCCTTCGCCACGCGGCTGCGCCACCCCGGCCTCTATACCGGCCTCGGCGCGCAGATGCGGCGCGAGATCTGGTGGAGCCTCGCCTCCGCCGCGATCTATGGCGTACCCGCCGGCATCATCGCCTGGGGCTGGCAGAATCGCGGCTGGACGATGATCTACACCGACGTGCATGCCCGGCCGCTCTGGTATTTGCCGCTGTCGGTGCTGCTCTATCTCTTCGCGCACGACACATGGTTCTACTGGACGCATCGCTGGATGCACCGCCCGCGTCCGTTCCGCCTGGCGCACGCCGTGCACCATGCCAGCCGCCCGCCAACCGCCTGGGCGGCGATGGCGTTCCACCCGATCGAGGCGCTGACCGGGGCTGTGGTAATTCCGCTACTGGTGCTGCTGATACCGATCCATGTCGCGGCGCTGGGGGTGGTGCTGACGATCATGACTGTTATGGGGGTCACCAATCACATGGGCTGGGAGATTTTCCCGGCCTTTATGTGGCGGGGCAGACTGGGGGCGTGGCTCATCACCGCGAGCCATCATCAGCGACATCATGAGCGGTATGGGTGCAATTATGGCCTTTATTTCCGGTTCTGGGACCGCCTGTGCGGCACCGATGGCGGCATCGGCGGATTCGCCGCCTCGCGGAATCGCGCCGCTCGCCAGGCTGACGCTCGCCACAGCGGCGATGGCGCTGCTGGTCGGGGCGGCACCGACCTCTGAACTGACGATCGACTTCACCAAGCTGCGCAACGCCAAGGGCCTGATCCGCGTCTGCCTGACCGCCGTGCCGACCAATTTCCCCGCCTGCGGCAACGAGGCCGAGGCGGTGACGCGGTCGATCCCGGCCGGCACCCACGAGCTGCGCATCGCCGGCCTGCCGCGCGGCGACTATGCCATTGCCGTGATCCATGACGAGAACAGCAACAAGAAGCTCGATACCTTCATGGGCATCCCGCGCGAGGGTTTCGGCTTTTCGCGCAATCCGCCGATCGGCTTCAGCGCCCCGCGTTTCGCCGCCGCGCGCTTTTCGGTGCAAGGTGATACCGAAACGCAACGGGTGCTGATGCATTATCTCTTGTAGCGGAGCCAATGACACCACAACTCGTTATCCGCGAAACGAAATTCGTGGAGTGTAGTTTGGTGAAGTTGCTTTCGGCGTTGTCCCTGTCCTTGCTTGCCGCCCCGCTGGCGCTGTCCGCGCCGCCCGCCGCGGCGCAGGATTCACCTCCGCCACGCATCGACGTCGCACAGGCCGACACCAACAACGACACGCTGACCATCGGCGCCGGCGCGGCCTATATGCCGACCTATCAGGGTTCGGACGATTATATCCTGACCCCGCTCGTCGCCGCGCGCGGGCAATATAAGGGCGTGTCGTTCTTCACGCGCGGCGCCCAGCTGTTCGTCGATCTCGTGCCGACCCCATCGGGCCCGACCTGGGACTTCGCGGCCGGCCCGGTGGTCGGTGCCGATCTCAACCGCACCGGTCGCGTCGGCGACGCGCAGATCAGGGCGCTGGGCAAGCGCAAGATCGCGATCGAGGCGGGCGGTTATGTCGGTATCGGCAAGACCGGCGTGATCACCAGCGACTATGATTCGCTGTCGTTTCGCGTCTCCTACATCCACGATGTCGGCAAGATACATGGCAGCTATATCGTCACGCCCGCGCTCGACTATTCGACACCGCTGAGCAAATCGGTGCTGGTCGGCCTGACCGTGTCGGCCGATTATGCCGGCGCCGGCTATGCACACACTTATTATGATGTGGATGCGCCGGGTGCGCTACGCAGCGGCCTGCCGCTGTTCACCGCCCACAAGGGCTGGGAAGATTACACGATCGGCGGGATCGCCGGCTTCTCGCTCAGCGGCGACCTGCGCCATGGCGCGATACTGGTCGTCGGTGCTGGCTATAGCCGCATGCTGAACGACTTTGCGGCGAGTCCCGTCACCAGTGTCGCTGGCAACCCGAACCAGTTCTACGGCGCGGTAGGCCTGGGCTATACGTTTTAGCTTCGTGCCGGCGACGCCTATTAAGCTGCGCTGAACCAACAGCATGATGATTCGTATCGATTTTCGTCCCCGTAGGTCGATCCACGCATGACGGCGGTTGATGTTTACCTGTCAGTTCGGCTACCTCGCCGTTCGACGTGTCGTCCGGTGCCCGCTTCTTTGCCCTTTTCGGCAAAATGTTGAACCCGGTGGACGCGACCAGCACCGCCTCCGCCTGATAGCGGACGCCAAATTATCCAAGGGAAGGTTCGCCCCCCATGACCGACGACCTGCAGCCGATCGACTCCCCAACGGCGGAGCCGATCGTCATCAACCCTGCGGAGCGAGCGAGCGAGCGCCGCCAGTTCTTCCGTACCGCGCTCGGCGCGGCGGCCGTCACCGTTGCCGGCGCCACTGCGCTGACGCTCGGCCCGCGCGCCTTTGCCGATACCACCAGCGATGTCGACAATCTCAACTTCGCGCTGCAACTCGGTTATCTCGAGGCGCAGTTCTACAATATCGCCGCTTTCGGTGGCACCGGTCTTCCCGCCGGCCAGCTGACCGCGGGCAGCGCCGCGACCGGCACCAATGTCGCCGGCCAGGCGACCGGCGCGCGCCAGGTGACCTTCACCGATCCGCTCGTCGCGCAATATGCCGCCGAGATCGCCCAGGACAAGGCGGCACACGTCGCCTGGCTGCGCACCGAACTTAACACCGTCGCATCGGCCCAGCCGACGATCGACCTCGGCACCACCGCGACCGGCGCGTTCAGCACCGCAATGCGCGCCGCCGGCGTGATCAGCGGCGCCAGCGCCACCTTCGACCCTTATGCCAGCGACGAGAATTTCCTGCTCGCCGCCTTCCTGTTCGCCGATGTCGGCGTGTCGGTGCTGCGCGGCGCGATCGCGCTGATCACCGATGCCGGGCACCGCGAAATCGTCGAGGGTGCGATGATCACCGACGCGCATCATGCCGCGATCATCCGCACCACGCTCTACGTCAAGGGCGCGACCAACGCATCGCTGCTGACCAACGCCGGCAAGATCTCCGACCTGCGCGACGCGCTCGACGGGACGGGCGACGACGATCAGGGCATTTCCCCGACAACGGGCACCAATCCCGTGGCGAACGTCATCCCGACCTATGCCGACGGGACGATCTATGCCCGCGATGGCCAGCATGCGCTCAACATCGCGTATCTCAATTCCGCCCAGGTCACCAAGGGTGGCTTCTTCCCCAACGGGGTGAACGGCACCGTCGTCACCAGCGCGGCCAATTGAACCCGGCGATACGCCCAGGAGATTATCTGTGACCGACACCCCTCCCACCGAGCAGCTGATCCCGGCCCTCGCCGAGAGCCGCGCCGCGCGCCGTCGCTTCCTGATCGGCGCGAGCCGCACCGGCCTCGCGCTCGGCACCGTCGCGCTGCTCGATGCCTGTGGCGGCAGCAACAACGGCACCGCCACGCCGACGCCGACCGACACGACCACCGCCACGCCGTCGCCGACCGCGACATCGGTGATCATCGATCAGAACGCGCTCAATTTCCTGATCAACATCGAATATCTCACCGCGCAATTCTATGCCGCGGCGACCGCGACGCCGCTTGCCGCCTCGCTGCTCACCGGCACCGGCACGCAAGGCGCCGTCACCGGCGGCCGCGCAGTGACCTTCACCGATCCGCTGGTCGCGCAATATGCCCGCGAACTGGCGGCGGACGATCTCGCCCATGTTGGTTTCCTGCGCTCGATGCTCGGCGCGCAGGTCGTCGCGCAGCCGGCGATCAACATCGACGGCGGCGCCAGCGGCGCCTTCACCACCGCGATGCTCGGCGCCGGCGTGATCGGCAGCGGCACCTTCGATCCTTATGCCAGCGACGAGAATTTCCTGCTCGCCGCCTATTTCCTCAGCGACGTCGCGGTCACCGCCTACAAGGGCGCGGGGCTGCTGTTCACCAACACGCTCCTGCTCGCCGCGGTCGCCGGGATCATGGGCACCGAGGCCTATCATGCCGGGCTGCTGCGCACGACGCTCTACGCCAAGGGCGCGACCAACGCGACATTGCGCACCAATGCCGGCCTGATCAGCAATTACCGCGACTCGCTCGACGGCACGACCGATCTCGACCAGGGCATCACCGGCACGGCGACCGCATCGAACATCGCGCCGGCCGACGCCAACGGCTTCGCCTTCACCCGCACCGCGGGCCAGGCGCTCAACATCTTCTATCTCAACCATGCCGCGGTGGTCGGCGGGGGTTTCTTCCCCAACGGCATGAACGGCGTGACCATCACCAGCGCCGCGAGCTGACCCTACCCTCTTCACAGTAACGCCGTCGCGGGACGGCGGGGCCGGTGCGTTTCCTCCCTTGGGCGCACCGGCCTTTTATTTGTGCGACGTGCCGCTAGGCTGAGGACATGGCGTACGGGAAGAGCGATGTCAGCGGCGTCGGCGGGTGGCTTGCCGTGTTCCTCGTCTCCTTCGCCCTAATCCTGCCCATCGTCCCGATCCTGGTAATCGTGCGTGGCTTGCTCGGGCATCCCGCCGGGCTTGTCCTGCCGGGCCTTCCCGGGTGGCTGAGCTACCGCCTGGTCTCGATCACCTGTTGCACTGCGGAGGTGACCTTGTGCTGGCTCGTCACCTGGCGACTGATTCGCGTCCCCCGCTGGAGCAGCGTGCGCTTCGCCATCATCGGCATGCTCCTCGTCGGCCCCGGATTCGTCGTGCTCGACATGGTCGCGGCGACGGTGTTTTTCGGTGTGCCGGTCGACGCCCTGCCCCGCACCTATGCCCTCGGCATGCTGCGCGCGGGCGGCTATTGCGCGATCTGGATCGCCTATTTCCTCAGGTCGCAACGCATCGCCAACACCTATCCGCGCCCGAGCGACGAGCACCGGCTGACTGCCGTGTTCAGCTGACCTTGCCGATGTCCCATCGCGACCGCGACATCAGCGGCATGGGCGGCGCGCTGCTGGTCTTCCTGGCATGGCTGGCGCTCGTGACCCCGCTCGGCGTCGTCTACTGGCTGACCATCGGGCTCGCCGAAATGGAAGAGGTGCTGGAGTTCGAGAGTTATGGCTGGGTCGGCGACCTGCCGACCTATCGCATCGTCACGACCGGCATCGGCGTGGTCCATATCCTGATCTGCTGGATCCTCACCTTCCGCCTGGTCAGGATCAGGAGATGGCGCACGATCCGCGAGACGATCGTCGTGATCCTGATACTCGGCCCCGGTCTCGTCCTGCTCGACATCGGCGTGATTCTCATCCTGCTGCGAAGGTCGCTGGACAGGATCGCCTTCGACAGCATCCCCAACGTGTTGAATGCGGTCGTCATCCCCGGCCTGTTGATCTGCTATCTGTGCATGTCGCGGCGCGTGGCCAACACCTATCCCCGGCCGGTCGAAACCGAACAGCTCGCCGCCGTCTTCGACTAACCTCTTCGCGCCATCGCGCCTTCGCGTGACTCAAACTTGCTCGCACGAGCGCTCAAACACGGATGAAACATCTCCGCGCCTCCGCGTCTCCGCGCGAACCACTCTTCTTTCTGTTCACGCGGAGACGCGGAGGCGCGGAGGATATCGGATGGCGAGTGCTGCTGCGACGAACCGCCCTTCCCTTTGCCCGCCCAAGCGCCTAGCATCCGGCCATCCCCGGGGTGGCGCTGGATACGCGCCTGAGAGGGAGGCGTGGGTTCCCACGAAAGTATTACTTTCGTGGGCGCCCCGAGCCTCCGACCCGCCGAACCTGATCCGGTTGACACCGGCGGAGGGAGGGAGCGGTTTTCACCAGAAATCCGTGGCCTCGCTCCGACACATTGGAGCAACGACGCATGGCCGACATCCCCGCCCGCACCGAAATCGGCGTAACGACAGGCCCGATCCGCGGCTCGCGCAAAATCCATGTCGGTCCCTTACGCGTCGCGATGCGCGAGATCGACCTCGAGCCGAGCTGCGGCGAGCCCCCCTTGCGCGTCTACGACACCAGCGGCCCCTATACCGACCCGAACACCCGGATCGACATCCAGGCCGGCCTCCCCAATCTCCGCCGCCCATGGATCGAGGCGCGCGGTGACGTCGAAAGCTACGACGCGCGCGAAACCCGCCCCGAGGATAACGGCCTGTCCGGCCCCGATCGCTCCGCCGGCGTCCCGCAATTCCCCAATGTCGTGAAGCGTCCCTTACGCGCCAAGCCGGGCATGAACGTCAGCCAGATGCATTATGCCCGGCGCGGCATCATCACGCCCGAGATGGAATATGTCGCGATCCGCGAGAATCTCGGGCGCGCCGCGGCGAAAGAAGCGCTGATCCGCGACGGCCAGGATTTCGGTGCCTCGATCCCCGATTACGTCACCCCCGAATTCGTCCGCTCGGAAGTCGCCCGCGGCCGAGCGATCATCCCCAACAACATCAACCACCCCGAATCCGAGCCGATGGCGATCGGCCGCAACTTCCTGGTCAAGATCAACGCCAATATCGGCAATTCGGCCGTCGCCAGCGACGTGGCGAACGAGGTCGACAAGATGGTGTGGTCGATCCGCTGGGGCGCCGACACGGTGATGGACCTGTCCACGGGGCGCAACATCCACGACACGCGCGAATGGATCATCCGCAACAGCCCGGTGCCGATCGGCACCGTGCCGATCTACCAGGCGCTGGAGAAGGTCGGCGGCGTCGCCGAGGACCTGACCTGGGAGATCTTCCGCGACACGCTGATCGAACAGGCCGAGCAGGGCGTCGACTATTTCACCATCCATGCCGGCGTGCGCCTGGCCTATATCCCGATGACCGCCAAGCGCGTGACGGGCATCGTCAGCCGCGGCGGCTCGATCATGGCGAAATGGTGCCTCAGCCACCACAAGGAGAGCTTCCTCTACGAGCGCTTCGACGAGATCACCGAGATCATGAAGGCGTATGACATTGCCTACAGCCTCGGCGATGGCCTGCGCCCCGGCAGCATCGCCGACGCCAATGACGAGGCGCAGTTCAGCGAGCTCTACACGCTCGGCGAGCTGACCCACCGCGCCTGGGCCAGCGACGTGCAGGTGATGATCGAGGGCCCCGGCCATGTGCCGATGCACAAGATCAAGGAGAATATGGACAAGCAGCTCGAGGTCTGCGGCGAGGCGCCCTTCTACACGCTCGGGCCGCTCACCACCGACATCGCGCCGGGTTATGATCATATCACCAGCGGCATCGGCGCGGCGATGATCGGCTGGTACGGCACGGCAATGCTTTGCTACGTCACGCCCAAGGAGCATCTCGGCCTGCCCGACCGCGACGACGTCAAGGTCGGCGTGGTGACCTACAAGCTCGCCGCGCACGCCGCCGATCTCGCCAAGGGTCACCCGGCCTCGAAGATGCGCGACGACGCACTGAGCCGGGCCCGCTTCGAATTCCGCTGGCGCGACCAGTTCAACCTGTCGCTCGATCCCGACACGGCGGAACAGTATCACGACCAGACACTCCCGGCCGAAGGCGCCAAGACCGCGCATTTCTGCTCGATGTGCGGGCCGAAATTCTGCTCGATGAAGATTACGCAAGAGGTGCGCGACTTCGCGGCGAAGCAGAATGCGCCGGCCGATACGTTCATTGCCGCCGATGGCGATGCGGCGGGCGCGGATGCGGCGCGCTCGGCCTTTGCCAATCCGGCGGCGATTGCCGAGGCCGAGAAGGGCATGGCGGCGATGAGCGAGCTCTATAATGAGGGTGGCCGTGAGCTCTACATCGGTGCCGGCGGGCGGGAGCACGACTGATCGCTTGTCCGGTGCCAGCATCGCGCTGGCACCGGGCGAGAGGCCGGCACGGCAATCCGGCGCGGGAAACGGGAACTTCATCTTCGAACTCGGGGGCGAGCGCATGCGCAAAGCAATCTGGCTGGCACTGGTTGCCGGCACCGGCATATTGTCGGTGCCATCGGCGCAGGCGCAATCCTCGTTCATGGCCGACGTCATCGGCCAGACGATCGCCAATATGAATTCGGGCTGGCCGAGCGGCTGCCTGTCGCTGGAATGGAAGGAAGATGCCGCCGCCGCGACGCGCTTCGATCAGGAAGCCGAGCCGGCCCTGAAGGCGTATCTCACGCTCGCCGCCAGCAAGGCGGACCCCACGCCGGCGTACAAGCGTCGATCGCCCGGCCCCTGGGCGCTGGATGGCGTGCCCACCAATGACATTCACTCCATTGCCGACCCCTGGGCCGGCAGGGTGGCGCGGCTCGAAAGGGTCGGCGTGACGCTCGGCCGGGCCAAGGTGTTCGGTCACGGGGTGTGGCGCGCTTTTGATGCCGACGGGCATCTGCTCGGCACCTATGATGCGGAATTGATCCGCAAGACCAAGGGATATGCGGTCATGCGGTTGCGCCTGTGGTCGCCGGGTCAGGAAGCCAAGATCTGGAGCCTGACGCCCTATTGCGGGGAACCGGGCGATCACGAGGCATGGCTGGAAGCCAGGGCAGCAGCCGAGGCGAAAAAGGCGCAGCGTCGCGCGGAAGCCGCGGCACGCGCGAGGAATTAGACAACACGCTGAGCCGCGCCGGCGGACACGTTCCTGGCGGCTGGTGATGATGTTACCATGAGGGCGGATGCGACATGGTCGGCCTTTGCCAATCCGGCGGCGCTGGTGGAGGCCGAGAAGGGCATGGATGAGTGAGCGAGAAGTTCAGGGAGCAGGGTGGTGAAATCTACCTGCCGGCGGCGTGAGCTGGTTCCGGCGCAACTCGGAGCCGTCCGCCGCCGAGCGCCTGCAAGGGCGATGGCGGTGCGGCGAATGCGGCGAGGAGCATGAGGGTCTCATGCACCTCGCAGCCGACTTCCCCGATCCTTGGCCAAATGGCGATGTTTTCGAGGAAAATGCCGCGCTTCGGCTGGAGGGCGATTTCCTGTCCGAAGACTTCTGTGTTCTCGGCGGGAAATACTTCATGGTCAGGGCCGTGCTGGAAATTCCGGTGCATGGCTTTGCCAAACCGTTTGGCTTTGGCTGCTGGTCGACCCTGTCGCGAGTGAATTTCGACAAATATATCGAAGGCTTCGACGACGGCGTCTATCCCGATATAGGGCCGTGGAGCGGCTGGCTCGTCAACCAGCTTGCCGACTATATCGGCACCAAGCCGGAAGGCGTGTGGCTATCACCGCAAACCAACCGCCAGCGCCCGCGCCTGCAAATTCAGGACCCGGCACACCTCCTCGCCATCGACCAAACCAATGGGATAACAGCCGAGCGCGTGCTGGAGATCTTCGCCCGATACGGGCATGCGCCGGCGATCTGATGAACGCATGGCCGCAGGTGGTTGCGGCGGATTCAACTGGTCGGAGGAGTTGCCAAGATGACCTTGTCGTTCATGATGGCGCTCGTTGCCCCGATGATGATCATCGCCCCGGCGGCGTATGCGGAGGACGCCGTGAAGCCCGATTTCTCCGAGGTCAAAAGCCTCGCCGCCGCCGAAGCGCTTGCGGCGCAGGGCAAGCTGGTCAAGATCCTGCTCTTCCCCGCCGAGTTCGGCGGAGAGGATATACCGCAGAATGTCGTCTACGTGACGCACGCGGCGGCCGACGCGCGCGAGATCATGCTCGGGACGCTGATGCGTCTCGTGCGGGAGGGCGTGGTCAACAAGCTCGACGTCAAGCCGGAATATAGAGGTACGAGTTTCGTCCCGATCCGAATTTTGATAACGGCGAGGCACCGTACAGGGCCAGGGAGCTTCGTGCCGGTGATCGAGGTTTGGTAGATCTTGGTAAGAGCGGACAATATGAGCGAAGACTTCAGAACGGCGAGTCGGAAGATTTCCCGACCAACGAAGGAGTTACTCTATGTATAAATAGCCAATATGAATGAGTGATATTCACTGAATTAAATGACGAACGCAAGTAAATTACCTTAAAGATATTTATGTTGCGTCGTTATGAATTCCGACAGGACTAGAGAAAATCTGCAGCACGTTTGTGTCACTTATTGGCAGCGCTGGCTCACCCAACATCGTTATTCGTACGCAAAATCTCGTTTGATGCTGAGCTGATCCATCAAATACATCACGATATCTCGCCCAACCCCAGATATAGAAGAAGAGCTTCCCATCCCTGACGCCTCTTCCATCTTTGGCTGTCAGTGTCAGAGCATCGCTCTCGATCACCCCTCCAGCGGCAAGAGCGGCTGGACCGGGCTCCACATATTTATCAAAAGTAAAGTCGCCGGGCATCTCTTTTTCTGACAGTAAGGGCCATACTTGCACAGCCAAATCAACCGTTGGTGTATTGCCAGCGTTACGCCATTTTGCTGTAAGCCGTAGCCAGCGAACACCTTTTTCAGGATCAAAGTGCGAAGTGAAGCTTATTCCATCTTGAACAACGTACGCGCGCAACTCTCGCTGACTGTTATTGCGAGCCAGATTTAGCGATTCCTCAGACAAAAATTGAGCTTTACGTGTTTGTCTTATTGCAATTAATACCAATATTATACTGATGAATGATAATGTTGTACCGACAATAAGTGTAACGTTAGCCGATTGAGCTGCTTCTGCCGATTTTTCTGCGGCAACAGTCCCTCGCCATTGAGCACAAAGGGCTGACTGATGATCTAGCTTATCTTGCCCCATGCAAGGTCTATTGATCGCTAGAGACTGGGTGACCAACGATTTGGGCTGCGTAGAGATCGCCTTGCTTGGCCAGCCCGCTAGCACTGCCAAAAGGGCAAACAAGATGGCTGCGATTGAAATAGGCTTCATAGTCTAAGGTTACCAATCTAATCTGCCTTTGCCACCCGATCGCTGCCCAACGAGATTGTGGCTTCGCGCCGAGGCCTCTAAAAATCGGCAGCTGGCATCGGCAATCAACGCTGGCGCACCTTGCCATTTGTTCTCTTAATGTTCTACCCCTGCCATTCGCCCCACATCGGTGCGATTCGAACAGCAGGAGCCAGGACATGGAGCACGACACCTCCATGCGCGCCGCCGCGCGCGCGATTTACGAAGCGGTGTATCCGAGCGAGGATTATGCACCGGTCGGCTTCGACCAGGCCGAGCGATATGGCACAGTGCATTACCGCCAGGCGGTCGACGCCGCGATCCGCGCTCGGCCGCATCTGACCGAGGACCGCGAGGCCCAGCCGCGCCTGTTCTGACGGAGGTGGCGCGCGACACCGATGACGAGGGACATTTCCAATCGGTCGCCGATTTCGCGGCGCGGCGCTGGAATGTGCGGCTGCGCTGTCCGCACTGCCGGCATGAACGCGTGGTCAGCGGCGGGGCTTTGTGGTTCCTGTTCCACAAGCGCCGCTGGCGCGACGACCTCGCCCAGGCACCGCGCCGGCTATATTGCTCGCGCTGCTGGATCAGTACTCATGTCAAATATATCCCGCGCTTCGAGCGCACCCGCGACGCCCCGACCGGCGACGACCTGCCCGCGCCCGACGACGCGACATGGAAGGCGCTGATCAAGCGCTATCGTGATTAGTGAAGCATGCGATAGATCGGAACATCTCCCGCACAATCATGCACATCGCATATAGCCGGTGCTACAGTAGATTGCGTTACTGCCTATTAGCGAACGCGATGCAGCCAAAATGGTTATAATTACTTATATCATTGTTCGCATTTCGCACTTTACGTGCTTGAAACCTAATTACCATGGCGTTACTTTTACCCGATTCTTTGCCGAGATATTCTTATCGCGGACACTGGAGCAAAAAAGGGGGTATTTTATGAAAGCCTTAGCGGTACCAGCTGTTTTGTTCGGCATATTCGCCTATTGCGCTTACTCGGCACCCCATACTGTAGCCAAATCTTATCTTGGTCTGCAGCGAGATACCGCACCGGGTTATCATTGGTCTCAACCTGACAGCATGTTCTCGTATGAAACGGCGTGGGCGCCCGGTGAAACGCGCAACGCGCCCCCGCACCTTACTGCTGGTGATCAGCAGGATAGCTGGCAACCGGATGCGGGATACAGCCTGACCCAGAACGGCAATTCCCCTGTCGGCTTTTTGGCCGATTGGTCACCGGGCAGTTCCAACCCTGCACATCCGCATATCCATGCGGCCAGCGGAGAGGGCAAATGGGACGCCGATTCGGGATATCAACTGGCTTTCGCCGGTAGCCTGGACGCGATTCCGATCCCCGTCGCGCCACCCCAGCAAAGTGCCAGTTCAGGACCCTCCGGCGGCACGTTGCTCGTCGCCGGCGCAGCGGCCCTTGGTTGCGCACTGTGGAAAACATGCCGCGATGTCGCAGCCGATGTCGGTAAGAAGGTCGTCGCCGACAAGATTGCGGAATCGATGCACTGATCCTGGCCTTTTCGCGGGGCGGCCAGACGATCGGGTGCGGACGATATCGAAAACTGCCGGCGGCACCATCGTCATGAACGGGTGGACGCGCGGCGACGTCGAACAAGGGGAGTTTCCATGCCTGACCTGCCGACGCCCGATTTCAGCTTTGATCCGAAAGTGCCCGGCGCCTGTATCGCGGGCGTGAGGCCTTTTCGACACGGCTCGTATCGCCTCGATGCCGAAAGTGATGCCGGCAAATTCATCGTTCACAATTACGGCCATGGCGGTTGCGGCATTACGCTGAGTTGGGGATGTGCGGACAAAGTGAGAGGCATCGTGCGCGATCATCTTGTGGGTTCGCCGGCGGCCGAAGTGGCGGTGCTCGGGGCAGGCGTCATGGGCCTTACCGCTGCCACCTTGCTGCTAGACCTCGGCCTGCGGGTCACAATCTATTCGGATCGTAAGCCGGATGAAACGACCTCGCACAAGGCCGGCGGCCAATGGGCCGTTTCGGTGATGGAATTCGCCGGCAAGGAAGCCGAACTCAGCGAAATCGTCGCTTTCGCCTATAAACGCTTCACCGCCGATATCGGCGCTTCCTTCGGCGTCTCGCAAAGACCCAATTACACCGCCTCCCGGTCCCATAATCTGGAGGTCGTGCTTCAACTGGTTCCCGGCCTGATACCGGAGCCGGTGGCGCTGCCGCGCTTGCCATTTCAGGGCCATAGCAAGCCCGGCTTCCGCTACGAAACGCTACTGATCGAGCCTCCGATTTTCCTGAAGAAGCTCGAGACCGATCTCCTCGCACGCGGTGTCGTTTTCGAAACGCGCAAGTTCCGGGACAGGGCGCAAGTGGTCGCATCGTGCCCCCAGGAAATCATCATCAACTGCACCGGCCTGGGCGCAATGACGCTGTGGAACGACCCCAAGATGGTCCCCATCAAGGGGCAATTGGCAATGCTTCCGGCACAGCCCGGTCTGGATTATCTTTACGGCCAGGACGGCTATATGTTTCCACGTGCAGACCATTTGGTGATCGGCGGCACGTTCGAGAGCGGCGTCAATAATGAAACGCCCAGTATGAAAGATTGCGCGGCGCTGGTGGATCACATCAAATCGCTGTTCGGTCTCGGTATCGTCAAACCGCTACCCGACAAGCATATCCATAATGTGAGAAACGCACCCTTCGTAAATCCAACGCTAGGCAATTGAGAGAGTAACGATAAGTCGCTCATCGCTTCAGCGGCAGAGCAGCCGCCGCAACTTGTCGGCCGATTTGCCCGGCTGGATCGGCGCGTCGCGCCACAGGTCAGCCGGCGACAATTCGGTCCGAAGCCCCGCGGCATCGGTCGAGACGGTGCTCATCTCGGTATAGGTTACCGTACGGCAGTTCAGCGCGATCGACGACAGGGTAACGCTTTTGGCGGGCTTACCGAGAATGCGCAGGGTGACGGTGATCTTTTCATCCGCCACGACCACCCCGGCCTTGTCGTAATAATAGTCGAACTGCTGCCCGCCCGACGTGACGCTCTGGAACAGTTGCCAGTTCGCACCGCCGGCCGCGGCGGCGGGACACAGCAAGGCGGGCGCGAGACAGAATAGCGCGATTCCCGACAGCAACGTGCGCATTGCCCCTCCCCCGAGGCGGCGGATTCCCCAATCCGTGCCGGGGCATTCAACCAACAATAGCGCGGGAAGGATAGCTTTTACTTGCCCTTGCCCGGCGGCGCGCCACTCCCGGCTCAGATCCACCCCGGCGCATAGACCAGCTCGAGCTTGATCCCGTCCGGGTCCTCGAAGAACACGGCATAATAATCGCCGGAATATTGCGGATAATGCGCCGGCGCATCGAGTATCTTGATGCCCAGCGCCACCAGCAATGCATGCAGTGCGTCGACATCCGCCCGGCTTTCCGCACGCCAGGCGAGATGGTGCAAGCCGGGCGCGTAACGCTCGTGGGCGTGGTCGGCGAGCGCCGGGTCGCGCAGCCGCAAGCCGAGCGAGGCGCCGTGCCCGTCCGGGCCCAGATCCCATTCGCACCCTTGCGCATCGTCCTTCACCTGGGCGTAGCCGAGAAAGGTCAAGACCGGCCCATAGACCGCCTTCGCCGCCGTCAGGTCGCTGACGTTCAGGTCGATATGATGAAATCCGCCGCGCATCCTGCCCTCGTTTTCGTTGCCGCACACAAGGTGGCGACAGCACCGTCGCGATTCAATCGAACGCGCGGTAGCGGCAAGGTCGCATCACGGCCGCGCGCCACGCGGACGGTTCTTTCTCATTGTCGACAATCGCACAGGTACCGCTGTTCCGGTAGGCGCGCGCTGTTATCCGCTGTTCCGAGCGCTGTTCCGAGTGCTGTTCCGAGTGCTGTTCCGAGTGCTGTTCCATGCCGTTCCGACGCTGTTCCGCAGTCACAGCGACAGTACGATAACCATCTGTTGTTACAAGATAAATTCAGAATTTTTCGCGACGATCAGCGTGAAAATCACGGGAGAAACAGCAAGGAACAGCACGCGTCGGCGTCCGTGCCGCGCCCGTAACGAAAAGCGCTAGGCAGGGTCGTCGTGTCCGCTTAACCTGCGGTCTCTCTTCCGGGGAGAACAGCAATGACCTTCGGCCTTTCGGTTCCTGCCTTTACCGAGCTTCACGTCATCATCAGCCTGATCGGCATCGCCGCCGGCATCCTCTTCTTCGCCACATTGATCGGGGGCCGCTGGATGTCTGCCCTGTGCGCGGTGTTCCTCGCCTTCACCATCCTGACCAGCGTCACCGGCTTCTTCTTCCCGCCCAAGCCGATCGGCCCGCCCTTCATCTTCGGCGTGGTCTCGCTGGCGCTACTCGCCGGCTCGCTGCTCGCGCTGTACGGCAAGCATCTCATCGGCGGCTGGCGCATCCTGTTCCTCGTCACCGCGCTGATCGCGCAGTGGCTCAACATGGTCGTGCTGGTGGTGCAGAGTTACCAGAAGATCCCCGTGCTCCACGCGCTGGCGCCGACCGGCACCGAGCCGGTGTTCCTCGCCACGCAAGGGCTGGTGCTGGTCGCGATCCTCTACACCGGCTGGCGGACGCTGCGCCGCCGGGTCTGACACACAAGCCTTGCGCTTCTCGACGGGCGGGACTATCCGCCCGGCACCATGACTCGCCACGAGCTCTTTACCACCGCGCGAATTACCGCCTTCACCTGTTGAAGGACGGCTGTTCGCGCATGCTGCCCTTTCTCCGGTGCAGCGTAGCTCAGTGGTAGAGCAAAGCCCCGATAAGGCTTAGGCCGAGGGTTCGATCCCCTCCGCTGCAACCACTTCTCACATCACAGTGCCGAAGTAGCTCACCTGGAGCGTGATGCGAAAAGTGGGGGCCGGTTTTCGCTGAAATCACGCGACCACAAAACTGACAGAGCGGCGAGTTGAAGGCTCGCGCGGCGGTGGTTCGATCCCACCCTTCGGCACCATTTTATGGTCCAGATATCTGGCGCGCCGTGGCGGAAAGGTCACGCTCCGGATTGCAACTCCGGCTATGCAGGTTCGAGTCCTGTCGGCGCGTCCACCCCCCCCACAAGAGGTATCGTCATGCCCCATATCGCCCATCTGGCTCTGGTCGTTCGCGACTATGACGAGGCGCTCGCCTTCTACATCGGCAAGCTCGGCTTCACGCTGGTCGAGGACACGTACCAGCCCGAACAGGACAAGCGCTGGGTGGTCGTCGCCCCGCCCGGCGCGCCGCCCGGGGCCACCACCATCCTGCTCGCCCGCGCGTCGACGCCCGAACAGGCGCGCTTTATCGGCGATCAGGCCGGCGGCCGGGTGTTCCTGTTCCTCGCGACGGACGATTTCGATCGCGACCACGCCGCCTACACCGCCGCCGGCGTGACCTGGATACGTCCGCCGACCCGCCACGACTATGGCATCGTGGCGGTGTTCGAGGATATCTATGGCAACCGCTGGGATCTGGTGCAGTTCAGCGACGGGCGATAACGTTGCCGGCAAATCGGGGGAGCAGGGCATGAGCGAGTTTTCCGAAGAAGACTATCGGCCCGAACGGGGCGCCTATGCCAGCGCAAGCTTTGGCGCGAGCGAGTATGACGGCCATCCGCTGCTCGCCACCGTCGTCTGCATCATCCTGATGTTCTTCTCGCTCATCGGCGGTGCGGGCCGGCACGAGGCGCATGGCAGCGGCGCCGAGCTGGCCGGTTATATCATGGGCGGCGCCGTGTTCGCCGCGATGCTGTGGGGCATCGCCTATGCCATCACGATCAGGCGCGCCTCGCCAGGCTGGAAAATCGGGTCGCTGATCACGCTGATCATCGTCGGGCTGCTGGTCGCCGTGCTCAAGGTCGGCGTGCAGAATGTGGCAATGCACGACGACATGGCCGCCGCCCGTAATCAGATGAGCGGCGTCCTGAGCAACGGCGTCGATGCCGCGCCTCTCGCGCCGGGGGAGGAGGCCGGCCCGCTAACGCGGATGATGGCCATGGTGATCAACGGGTCGCTGGCCGACGGCAAGGCCTTCGCCGCCGCCAGCGCCGCCGCCGGGCTCCAGCAGGTCAGTGGCTTCCAGGGCCTGACCAAGGCATCGCCGGTGCTCGATCATTGCGACAAGGTCGCCGCGCTCGCCGGCCTGGCCAGCGAGATTGGCGGCCATTTCCCGACCTATGTCGCGACCGCGCGCAAGGAAGGCGAAGCGGCGATCGCCCGGGGCGCCGCGACGCAGGAAGAGGTCGATGGTGCGGTGGAGGGCATGAACCGGAACAGCGGCAAATTCGCCCATCAATGGTCGGTGGTGGCCCAGTTCGCGACCGATGGCGGCGCCATGTGCCGCGTCCTGGCCCGGCGCCATTGGAGGATGGGTGCGGACGGCAAGGTGTTGTTCACCGACAATGCCGACCTCGCCCAAGCCAGCGCGCTCCTTGCCCGCATCCGCATCGCCGGCGCCGAGATCGAGCGGACACGCGCCGAGGCGCGTGCCGGCGTGATACAGAGCATGAACGCGTTGAAATAAGCAGCGCCGCTCAGCGCTTGCGCACGAACTCCGCGCGCAGCACCAGGCCCTTGATGCCGTCGAACCGGCAGTCGATCTCCTGCGCGTCGCCGGTCAGGCGGATCGACTTGATCAGCGTGCCGCGCTTCAACGTCTGTCCCGCGCCCTTGACGGTCAGGTCCTTGATCAAGGTCACCTGATCGCCATCGGCGAGCAGATTGCCGACCGAATCGCGTACCTCGACCACCTCGTCGGCACCGGCCTTCGCCGCGTCGGCCGCGCTGATCCACTCGCCGCTCGCCTCGTCATAGACGAACGCGTCTTCTTCCCCCGCCATGGTCATGCTGCTCAACTCTTGATGTTGACCATCGCGACCGGGTTGCCCTTGGTCGTCGGGTTGGAGGCGTTCTGCTTCGGCGCCTTCTCGGCCTTGGGCTTGCGCACTTCCTTGTTCGACTTCTTCTGGCTTTTGGCCATGACCGTTTCCTTGCCGAGGGCGGGAGGCCCCGCGCCGCTCTACCCCGATCCGTTACCGCTGGCGCGTGCAATCGTCGCCGGCGCTTGACTCTCATCAGTACCGAAAAGAACATATGAAGAACATTATTCGAGTCGGAGATATGCCATGCCGCCATTCCCACTACGCCATCGCCTGTTCTGGGCGATCCGTCCGATCGCGCCGGTCGACACGCAGATCGGCAATTTCGTCGAGCAGCTCGCACCGGGGATGCCGCGCGTGCGCGATGATCGGCTGCATGTGACGATGGGCATTACCGAGGATTATCCCGAAGAGCCGACCGACCTTGCCGCGACGATGCGCGAGATCAGCGACGATATCGCCGCGCGGCCGTTCGAGATGATGGTCGATCGGCTCGCCGGCAGCAGCGGTTCGGTCGCGTTGCGGCCGTCACGCCGGGTCACCGGCCTGTATGCGCTGCATGACCAGATCATGGCCGCGACCCGCCGCGCCGGCCTGGCCTTGCGCCGGCAATGGCATTTCAACCCGCATGTCACCTTGTTCTACCGCGATGGCGCGCCCTTCACGCGCGACATCGCAGGGTTTCGCTGGCCGGTCGACGAGTTGGTGCTGATCCACAGCGTGGTCGGGCGCACCGAGCATCGGCCTGTCGGCCGCTGGCTACTGCGTGGACGCGACGACCCGCAGTTCAGCCTGTTCTGACCGGCGCCTTGCGCCGCGTCACCCGGCGATAAAGCCGGCGCAGCAGGACCAGCATCGCCACCGCGCCGGTCGCCAGCAGCACGGCGATCACCACCGCCGCGACCGGGCTGGCGATGGTCGCGGCGAGCAGGCCGGTGGTCACGACGTCCTCGCCGGTGGAGACGATGGCGTTGCTGAACGGTTCGGGGCTGACATTGACCGCGGCGCGCGTGCTCGCCTTGGCGCCGTGGCTGAGTAACGCCGCGCTGCCGCCGAGCAACAGGCTGGCGACCTGCCAGGTCGGGTCATGCGGATCGATGATCGCCAGCGCGAGCAACGCGCCGCCGACCGGACGGATCAACGTGTGCACCGCGTCCCACACCGTATCGAGCCACATGATCTTGTCGGCAAAGAACTCGGCGATCAGCCCCACGCCCGCGATGCCCAGCACCCAGGGATTGGCCAGCACGTCGAGCCCGGTGAGATGCGCCGGCGGCGCGATCCAGCCGAAGCGCATCGCAAGACCGGTCGCGAACACGCAGAGATAGAGCCGCCAGCCCGACAACAGGCTGATGCTGCTGGCCAGCCCGAGCAGCGCAACCACGCCCATTCAGGCGAGCGTCCAAGGGAGGAAGCCGGTCATTGCCGTGACGATAGCGCATCGCCGCGGCACCCGTCACGAAAAAGGGGCGCCCGTTGCCGGACGCCCCTCAATCTACCGTTTCTGATGGGTGATCAGAAGCGGAAGCCGACCCCGCCTGCGAGCTGGCGACGCGCCAGGTTCACGCTGCCCAGGGTTCCGTAATCGCCATAATTGGCTTCGATCATGAGGTAGACGTTGCGGTTGATGTTGTAGTCCACACCGATCGCGCCCTGCACGCCGTCCTTGCTCTCGGAGCCGCCGCCGAACGCCGCGTTCGCGCTGAAGGTGATGTGAGTGTAGCCGACCTTGCCGTAGATCACGGCCTTGGGGGAGACGGCGACGCCGATGCGGCCGCCGACGGCGAGGTTGCCGTCTTCCTTGATGCAGGCGCCGGTATCGCACAGCTTGACGCTGGAGAACTCGTACACCGCATAGGGGCCGACCTGGACCTTGCTGCCGACCTTGAGATCGAAGCCGATCTCGCCGCCATAGGACACCGCGCTGCCGATCTTGTAGATGCCGGTGCTGTCGCTGACGGTCGGCGTTTCGTAGCCGATGCGTGCCTCGGCGCGAACGCCGCTGAGCTTGGCATTGTCATTGTCCTGCGCGAATGCGGCGCAAGGAACCATCGCCAGCCCTGCGGCCAGCGCGATAAACGTCTTCATTTGAAAATCCCCCGAGGTAAGGAAATTGGTAATAAGCCCGCCTATCCTTTTGATATCGCGGGCGAGCTCGCATAGTTAGCGGTATGGGGAAGGTCCAGCGTAAAAATGTCACCCGAAGTGACAATATTATGCGGTGTTGCGCAGACGTCACGTTTCGCGTGGCACCGTGCCAGCAACGGGCTTTCGCAGACTAAATGGCGGAGACGGAGGGATTCGAACCCTCGATACGGTTCCCCGTATGACGCTTTAGCAAAGCGTTGGTTTCAGCCACTCACCCACGTCTCCGGCTGCAGCGAAGCGCGGCCTATAGCCGGGGCCGGCGGAACGATCAACTGCGGCTTTTCCACGCGTTCGGCGCGCAATCGACTCGGCTCGTCGCGCCGTTCATTGCCGGGCAAGGCGAAGCGGCGCTAGGGTGATCAATCAGGCGCGGCGGGGGAGCTTACCATGCGCAAGGCATTGACGTTGCTATCACTTGTCGCGGCATTCGGGCTGGGTGGCCCGGGCATGGCGCAGGTGCGTACGATCGACCCCAACCAGGCGATCGACAGTGACCTGAACCGCCCCCAGACCACACCGACGCCCCAGCCCCAGACGCAACCCCAGCCCTATCCCGACCAGACTTACCCGAACCAGACCGATCCGGGCCAGCCGGTGCCGTCCGAACAGCCGGTCGATCCCGGCCAGCAGGCGCCGCAGGGTGACACCACCACCACCGGCCGGGCCCCGAGCGCGCGCGCCGACGCCGATCACGACGCCGCCACCGACACGACTTTCAACCGCCCCGAGATACTCGGCGCGGCGGAGAACACCTTCGGCAAGGGCGCCGCGGGGCTTGCCGGCATCATCGAACGCACGCTCAAGGACCAGGGCGAGCCCAATGCCTATATCAGCGGCCGCGAGGGCAGCGGCGCGGTGGTCGTCGGCCTGCGCTATGGCGCGGGCACCCTGTTCCACAAGGTCGAGGGCCCGATGCCGGTGCACTGGACCGGTCCGTCGATCGGCTTCGACGTCGGCGGCGACGCCAACAAGGTCTTCGTGCTGGTCTATAATCTTTACGACAGCGAGGAGCTGTTCAAGCGCTTCCCGGCCGGCGAGGGCCGGCTCTATGTCATCGGCGGTTTCACGGCGAGCTACCTGCGGCGCGGCAATATCGTGCTGATCCCGATCCGCCTCGGCGTCGGTTGGCGGCAGGGCGTCAATATCGGTTACATGAAGTTCAGCCACAAAGGCCGGATCCTGCCGTTTTAAGGCGCAGCGCGGGCAGCGGCGTGCCGCCGCTACCTCGCGCCAGCCCGGCCGGCGCGGCAAGGCCGCGTCCGACGACGCGGGCTTTGCCCGCGGCGCGCCACCGGCCTAGGATCGACGCATGACCGATTCGACCGACGAGATCATGATCGACACGCCCGACGGCCCGATGACCTTCACGGCATGGAAGAAGAAGCATCCGGTGCAGATTCCGTCGCGCCGCACCAAGGGCAAGGACCTGCCCGTCAAGGTCAAACGCTTCACCGATCAGGGCTGATCCCCGGCCAGCGCGGCAAGCACCATGTCGGCGCGCTCGGCGACGCTGACCCTGGGTAGCACCATTACCTCATAACCGAGCGCGGGATAGGTCGCCGCCAGCCGGTCACATTCGGCGATCGCCTCGTCCATGCCGTGCCGGCGTTCGGCGTCGGTGACGTGAATCTCCGGCCATGGTGGGACCAGGAAGACCGTGCGGTGATGGCGATAGCGCCGCGCCACTTCCACGGGATCGGGCCGGCCGGCCAGATGATAGAGGCCGGCTGTGGCGTCGATCACCCCGCGATCGAAGAACACCCGGCCCTTCGCCCTGTGCGCCGCGTCGTGATCGGCCTGTGCCAGCACCAGCACGCGTTGCAGGAAGCCGACCGTATCGACCCAGGGGAGCGCGGTACCGCCCTCGCGCAGCTGTTCCGCGACGACCCGCCGCCCCGGCTCCGGGACGGTCGCATGGCTGCGCCGGGCAAGCTCATCGAGCAGGGAGGATTTGCCGCCGCCCGAACAGCCCGACAGGATGACGAAGCGGTCTATGCCGCGACCTGCCATGCCAGCTGCTCGCCGGCGTGGAACGGTATGATCGCCTCATCGCCGGCCATGAGCCGCTCCGGCACGGCGACCGGCGCGCGTTCCAGCGTCACCGTCCCCTTGTTGAGCGGCAGCCCGTAAAAGCGTGGTCCATGCTCCGAGGCGAAACCTTCAAGCCGGTCGAGCACGCCGTCCTCGTCGAACACCGCGGCATAGCTTTCCAGCGCATAGGGCGCGTTGAAGATGCCGGCGCAGCCGCACGCAGCCTCCTTGCGCGCGGCGCTGTGCGGCGCGCTGTCGGTGCCGAGGAAGAATTGCGGCGAGCCCGAGGTCGCGGCGGCACGCACCGCGCGGCGATGCGCCTCGCGCTTGGCGACGGGCAGGCAATAGGCATGGGGCCTGATTCCGCCATCGAACATCGCGTTGCGGTTGATGTGGAGATGCTGCGGGGTGATCGTCGCGGCGACCAGCGGGCCCGACGCGGCGACGAAATCCGCCGCCTCGGCGGTGGTGATATGTTCGAGCACGACCTTGAGTTCGGGATAGTCGCGCACCAGTGGCGCGAGCACGCGATCGATGAACACCGCCTCGCGATCGAAGATGTCGACCGCGCGATCGGTGACCTCGCCATGGATCAGCAGCGGCATGCCGATGCGCTGCATCGCCTCGATCGCCGGGGCAATGCGGGCGATGTCGGTGACACCGTGCGCGGCGTTGGTGGTGGCGTGGGCGGGATAGAGCTTGCACGCCGTCACCACGCCCTCGCCATGCCCGCGCACGATCTCGTCGGGGTCGATATCGTCGGTGAGGTACAGCGTCATCAACGGGGTGAAGTCGCTGCCCGCCGGGACGGCCGCAAGGATGCGGTCGCGATAGGCCGCCGCCGCCGCGCTGGTGGTGACCGGCGGGGCGAGGTTGGGCATCACGATGGCACGGGCGAACTGCCGCGCGGTATAGGGCGCAACCGCCTCCAGCATCGCGCCATCGCGCAGATGGACGTGCCAGTCGTCGGGGCGGCGGATCGTAAGGCGGTCGGTCATGGCGATCCCCTTAATTGCGGCGCGGGGTTAGCGCCACTACCTAGGGCGCATGGGCACATGGCTTTCCGACCGCGCATTGATCCGTATCGCCGGTGACGATCCGCGCGACTTCCTCCAGGGGCTGGTGACCAGCGACATGTCGGGGCCCCTGCCCGTCTGGGCCGGGCTGCTCAGCCCGCAAGGCAAGGCGCTGTTCGACTTCATCGTCTGGCCGGACGGCGATGCGCTGTTGATCGACTGCGAAGCGCCGGTCGCCGAGGCCCTGACGCGGCGGCTGGCGATGTACCGCCTGCGCCGGGCGATCACCATCGAGGCGGCACCGGGCGGCGTGCATTGGGCGGCCGATGGTGATGAGGGTGTGCCCGATCCGCGCCTGTCCGCGCTGGGACGGCGCTGGCTGGGCGAGGCGGATGGCGCTGCGGCCATCGGCTGGCGCGAACATCGCCTGGCGCTAGGCGTGACCGAGGGCCGTGGCGAGCTGGGCGATGGCGAAACGCTGTGGCTGGAGGCGAATGCCGGCGAGCTGAACGGCGTGAGCTTCACCAAGGGCTGCTATGTCGGGCAGGAGAATACCGCGCGGATGCATCACCGCGCCAAGGTCAATCGGCGGCTGGTCGTCGCGCCGCTGGGCGAAGCGGGCGATCGTACGCGGGTCAGCTATCCGGATCTGGGCTTGATGGTCGAGTTGCGCCGGGTTGAGAATCTCGGCGATGCGCTGCGGCCGGCGTGGCTGGAGGCTGCAATCGCCTGAGAAGAAGATGGATTCACGCGAAGGCGCAAAGGCGCGAAGAGCGCTTGTGATAGCGTCGCGTTCCCGGAACGGGCGAACGATAGGCCTACCGCTTTCTCTTCGCGCCTTCGCGCCTTCGCGTGAACAAATAGCGGTAGTGCGCGCGGAAGGTTGGATGCCGGAACAAGTCCGGATTGACGGAAGAGCGTTAGCGGCCGATCGACGAATAGGCGAAGCCGGCGCGGGCGGCGTCGGCGGGGGGATAGACGTTGCGTAGGTCGACCATCACCGGTGCGACCATCGCCGCTGCGAGGCGCTTCAGATCGAGCGCGCGGTAGATATCCCATTCGGTGACGATGGCGATGGCGTCTGCGCCATCGGCCGCGTCATAGGCGTCGCGGCAATAGGTCACATCGGGCATCATGCCCTTGGCGATCTCCATCCCTTCCGGGTCGTGTGCGCGCACCTTCACGCCCGCATCGAGCAGGCTCTGCACGATCGCGAGGCTCGGCGCGTCGCGCATGTCGTCGGTGTTAGGCTTGAAGGTCAGGCCGAGCACCGCGACGGTCTTGCCGCGCACGCCCTCGGTACCGTCGCCGCCCAGCGCGTGGATCACCTTACGGCCCATCGCGCGCTTGCGGCTGTCATTGACCTGCACCACCGCCTCGACGATGCGCACCGGCGATTCGAAATCCTCGGCGGTCTTGAGCAGCGCCAGCGTGTCCTTGGGGAAGCATGACCCGCCATAGCCCGGCCCGGCATGAAGGAATTTCGACCCGATGCGGTTGTCGAGCCCGATGCCGCGCGACACGTCCTGCACATCGGCACCGACCGCTTCGCACAGATCGGCGATCTCGTTGATGAAGGTGATCTTGGTCGCAAGGAAAGCGTTGGCGGCATATTTGATCAGCTCGGCGGTACGCCGGCCGGTGAACAGGATCGGGCTCTCGCCGAGATAGAGCGGGCGATAGACCTCACGCATCACGCCCTGGGCGCGCAGGTCGTCGGTGCCGATGACGATGCGGTCGGGGCGCTTGAAGTCGCCGATCGCGGCGCCTTCGCGCAGGAATTCGGGGTTGGACACCACCGCCACGTCGATGTCGGGCGAAACGATGTCGGCGAGGATCGCCTCGACCTTGTCGCCGGTGCCGACAGGTACGGTCGATTTGGTGACGATGACGGTCGGGCCGTTGATCGCCGCGCCGATCTCCTTGGTCGCCTCGAACACATAGGTCAGGTCGGCATGGCCGTCGCCGCGCCGTGACGGCGTGCCGACCGCGATGAACACCGCATCGGCACCGGCGACCGCGGCCTTGAGGTCGGTGGTGAAGGTGAGCCGGCCGGCCGCGACATTGGCCGCGACCAGCGCGTCGAGGCCGGGCTCGTAGATCGGCATGCGCCCGGCCTCGAGCGCGGCGATCTTGCCGGCGTCCTTGTCGACGCAGATCACGTCATGCCCGAAATCCGAGAAGCAGGCGCCAGACACCAGGCCGACATAGCCCGATCCGATCATCGTGATGCGCATGATGGTGGTTCAACCTCGAAAATGCGGCGCGAAACGATCGTCCGCGCGGGAGATGGCGCCCTCTACCCAAAGCATCGGCGATTGTCAGCCCTTTGGCCGTCCGATTCGCACACGCCAGATTCGCATGCGCCGTTGCGAGCAAAGAAAAAGGGGACCGGCGAACCGGCCCCCCTGATCTTTTCGTCCCGAAGGATCGAGCTTAGTTGCCCGAACCCGGCCCGTAGGTGAGTTCCACGCGGCGGTTCTGCACTTCGCGGACACCGTCTGCGGTCTGAACGCGCAGGTGAGCGGGGTCTTCGCCGAACGCCTGGGTGGTCATCACGCCCTCGGGGATCGAGTGAGCGCCGAGATAGCCCTTCACCGCGTCCGAACGACGCTGCGAGAGACCGATATTGTACTTCGGCGTACCCGAACGATCGGTGAAGCCGGCGATCATGACCTGCGCGTTGCCGCAATTGGCGTACTGCGCGACGGCGTTGTCGAGGATCGACGCTGCCTCAGGAGTGATGTCCGACTTATCCCATTCGAAGAACACGATGTACGGTCCCGGGGTGCACACCGGCGGCGGCGGCGGAGGCGGCGGCGGCGGGGGTGGCGGGGGAGGAGGCGGCGGCGGCGGCGGCGGCGGCGGCGGTGCTGCCGGCTCACCGAAGTTGTAGGTCAGGCCACCGAGAAGGCTGTGCGTACGGAACTGACCGTTGAAGGTCCGGCCCGAGACGTCAACCGTCTTGACGTTGCGTGCGGTGAAGAAGCGATACTTCAGCGTGGCATCGAGATGCCGGCTGAGCGGTGCACGGATACCGGCGATGCCCTGATAGGCGAACACCGAGTCCGAATCGTTCATGAACGGGCCGTAGATGTTGAGAGCGTAGTTGCTCTCCTTCACCCGGGCGACGCCGACACCACCGCCGACAAAGCCCTGAATGCCGTCATCGTCACCGAAGTCGAGCAGGCCGTTGACCATGAAGCTGAGCGCCGTCGTGCGACCACCAGCATAGCTGTAGGTGCCGGCAGGCTCATTGACGCGCGCGCCGCTGACCAGCGTCGTGGGCGTGGTCGTGGTCGAACGCCATGCATCGATCGTCGCGCTCTTGTAGCCGACTTCGGCTTCAACGCGGAACATACCGAAATCGTAGCCGATCGTGCCGTCGACGTCATAACCATAATGGTGGTCTGCGACACCGGCATCCTTAAGAGCACCGATATCGAAGTGGATATCTTCCACGATCATCGCGCCACCTTCGGCGCCCACATACCACGCATTGTCGCGGGCCAGGGCCGGTGTGGCGAGAGCAGTGGAGGCAAGCGCCAAAGCAACCGCAAGCTTCCGCATAAAATTCCCCTTTCGTCGTTGTCACTCGGACAGCGCAAACTCCCTACCCAATGGTTGGTTTCCGCGCAAGCGCACAAATTCTCAAGGCTGTTGCTCAAGCGCAACAGAAAGGGGGATTTCGCGCCCCTGCGGTGCACGTGGCGCCAGGCTCTTCGCAGACGCGGCATGGAATCGCGGGCGACGCCCCGCACTTGCCGACCTGCGCCGCTCACACCCACTCGCGGCGTCAGGGGCCCGGATCGTCGCGGGGAACCGCTGTAAAGACGCGCAATTCGGCCCGCTGCGCATGCCTTGGCGAACCTGGTGTTGCGGCGCAGCATGGCCCGGCGGGTGTATCGCCCGACCAAGTGCGAACCCGCTTTGGGCAGGCCCGAACGGCGCCAGAGGCGACGCGACGGTCAAATGCCGCCTCCGCCTCGTTATGGGACGATGTTGCACGGCGATTGTACCGTCATCCGACGGGGCCGACCGCCACACGGCGCACCGGCCGATTCGCGGCCCGTTCAGGCGGCCTCAGCGCTGGCCGCTTCGGCGACCCGCGCCCAGGCGGCGATCTCGTCATTGTGATGCCCGGCGATGATCACCGCACCGGCGATGCCACGGTCCGCGTCGATCTCGGCCGACCCTTCCCATTCGAAGGTGGCGTTGCCGGACAGGCTGACCATGCCGTCGCGCGCCGCCTCGGCGCGCACCAGCCCGCCCTTGTTGAGGATGGTCAGCTTCTCGCCGAACGCGGCATGGCCGAGCAGGCAGGCGACATGCGCCGAGGCCGCCATCGCGCTGCCGCAACTGTCGGTCAGGCCAACGCCGCGTTCGAAGGTGCGCACGAACAAAGTCGCCGGGCCACGGCGCTCGACGAACGAGACGTTGGCACGCGCCGGCAACCAGGCAGGCGCCGCTTCGCACAAGCTACCGATGGCGACCAGCTCGGCCTCGTCGATCCGGTCGACGAAGCTCACCAGGTGCGGGTTGGGCATCGCCACCGCGGTAAAGGCGCGCGTCCCCGGCAGCATCGCAATCGGCCGGTCGATCAGTTCATCGCCATCGATGCCGTGCAGCCAGGTCGCGGCATGGCGATCGGCCGGGCCGGCGGTCTCGCGGATCGTCGTCACGCCCGTCGCCAGCGCCGGATCGCGCGCGACCATCACGGTCGAGGTCCTGAGGCGCACCGCGGCCGAATCGAGCCCGAGCCGCTCGAAACCCAGTCGCGCGACGCAGCGCAGGCCATTGAGGCAGGTCTCGGCTTCCGACCCGTCCGAATTGAACATGCGCATGCCGAATTGGTGAGTCGCATCGCCGCCGGTCAGCAACAGCAGCCCGTCGCCGCCGACCGGGCCGCGCCGGTCGGCCAGCGCGCGTGCCACGCCGGGCCAGGCATCGTCCGTGACGGCAAGGCCGCGTGCGTCGATCAACGGGAAGTCGTTACCCGAGCCGTGGCATTTGATGAAAGTGAGGCGCATCCGGCGTTCCTAACCGATCACGCGCCTTAACGTCACCCCATTGCCGCGAGCATCGCGCGCTCCTGCGCGATCAGCCGCGCAAAGCCGGGGCGCGCCTGGATCGCCGCGACATAGCCGGCCAGCACCGGCCAGCGCGCCGCATCGACCGGGCAACCGACATAGTCGAGATTGGCGAAAGGCGAGGCGACCGCGATATCCGCCAGCGTCAGGCGGTCGGCGACGAGAAACCCGCTCGGCGGGATCGATCGTTCGAGATGGTCGAACAAAGGCGGCAATTCCTTCGCCTCTGCCGCCGCGGCGACCGCTTCGTCGCCGGGGATCTTCAGCACCCTGGGTGCGACGAAGCGGTTGAAGAACAGCTTGGTGCCGGCAGCGGTCAGGATGGTGTCGGCGAACTCGTCCCACCAGATCGTCCGCGCCCGAGGAATCGGGTCGGCCGGGATCATCTCGGGCGCCGGATGCTTCGCCTCGAGATAGGTGATGATGGCGGTCGAATCGGAAAGGCAGAAATCGCGGCCGTCGTCGGCGCCGGGATCGCGAAAGGCCGGCATCTTGCCGAACGGCGAGCACTCGGCGAAGTCGGGCCCGCCGCGCCCCATGCCGGATGGCTTGAGTTCGAAACTCAGCCCCTTCTCGGCGCCATAAGCGAGCAGTTTGCGAACATAGGGCGAAAGGCTCGAGCCGTAGACAATCATCAACGCGCCTCCCCCATATCGCGGCCGGCATCCGCCGCAGCGGATGCCGACATCATCGCGATTGGTGGGCGCTGACGGGTTCGAACCGCCGACCTACTCGGTGTAAACGAGCCGCTCTACCAGCTGAGCTAAGCGCCCTTCCGCCGCCGCGATGCCAAAACAGCGCGGCGGGGGCAAGGACGGGTTTCGATCAGGCGAAGGTTTCCGCGAGATCCTCTCCGGTATCACCCGTCAGCGAACGGGTCGCAGCAGCGAGGCCACCGGCGTTGAACGCCAGGCTGACGCCGGCCAGGATGGCGAAGATCACGCCGAACACCAGGATCGCGGCCGCGATGCCGCCGCCGACATGCCCCTGCATCAACGCCATGGCGCCCGCCGGGTTCGCGCCGACCATCATCATCATGACCGGCGAGACGACGGCGAATGCCAGCACCATATAGATGATGAAAATGATCAGGTTGAGCACCAGATAGCCACCAAACATCACCCAGAAATGGCCGCTCGTCAGCGTCCATGCCTCACCGATGACGATCTTGCGGCGCATCACGGTAAGCGCGAAGGCAGGTGCCAGACGCACCGTCAGAAAAAGCGGCAGCGCGTAGATCAGCAGCATCATCAGGATGAACCCGCCCCCCGGCTGCCCGCTACGCATGGAGCCGAACATGCCCATCGCGCCGAACACGATTGTGAACACGATGCTCATCACCATCATCAGCACGAAGCCGGCAATGGCGAACAGCAAGAAGAGCCCGACCATGCGCAACTCGTCCATGCCGAGGCGCAGCGAGGCAAAGGAACTTTCCTCGGGGCGCAGCGCGGCGCGAAGACCCGCGGTGAGCAATATCACCATCACGATCATCAGCAGGAAAAAGAACAGATACATCTCGCCGATCATCTGCATGAACGTCGCGGGATCTGGCGCAGCCTGTGCCCCGGCATTCGCCATGGCGAACTGCATCATCGGAACGAACATCGCAAACAGGCCCAGCGCACTGGCCGCGACATAGATGATGCCCCAGACCAGCGCCGCCAGCGGGCGCTGGCGGAGCAGATTGAAGCCCCCGCTGATGATACCTCCGACGGTAACCATGGTTCCTGCCCCCTTGTTTCTGTTGGTTATTACCAGGGGCGGATGCTGACAGGAAAACGCGCTAGCGCCTAGCCCAAAGATTTGACGATTTCTTCCACCATTTTCTTGGCGTCGGCCAACAGCATCATGGTGTTGTCCATGTAGAAAACGTCGTTATCGACCCCGGCATAGCCCACGCCGCCCATGCTGCGCTTGACGAACAGCACGGTCTTGGCCTTGCCGACATCGAGCACCGGCATGCCGTAGATCGGCGAGGTCTTGTCGGTCTTGGCGGCCGGATTGGTGACGTCGTTGGCGCCGATGACGAAGGCGACATCGGTCTGGGCAAACTCGGAGTTGATGTCCTCCAGCTCGAACACTTCGTCATAAGGCACATTGGCCTCGGCGAGCAGGACGTTCATGTGCCCGGGCATGCGCCCCGCAACCGGATGGATGGCGTATTTCACCTTCACGCCATGTTCCTTGAGCTTGTCACCCATCTCGCGCAGCACATGCTGCGCCTGGGCCACCGCCATGCCGTAACCGGGCACGATGATGACCTGCTCGGCCTGTTGCATCAGGAAGGCGGCGTCCTCGGCCGAGCCGCGCTTCCACGGCCGGTCGGTCGCCGCCGCCGCGGCCCCGCCGGCATCGTCACCGCCGAAGCCGCCGGCGATCACCGAGATGAAGCTGCGGTTCATCGCGCGGCACATGATGTAGCTGAGGATCGCACCCGACGAGCCGACCAGCGCGCCGGTGATGATCATCGCTGTGTTGTGCAGCGTGAAGCCCATCGCCGCTGCCGCCCAGCCCGAATAGCTGTTGAGCATCGACACCACGACCGGCATGTCGGCGCCGCCGATCGGGATGATCAGCAGGAAGCCGATCGCGAAGCTCAGGCCAGTGACGGTCCAGAAGATCCAGGGCGACTGGTCCTGGGTGAAGTAGGCGATCAGGCCGAGGATACCCGCCAGCACGGCGAGATTGAGCGCGTGGCGACCCGGCAGCATGATCGGCTTGCCGCCCATATTGCCGTTCAGCTTGAGGAAGGCGATGACCGAGCCGGAGAAGGTGATCGCGCCGATCGCGACGCCGAGACCCATCTCGACCCGGCTGACGGTGAGGATCTGCCCGGCTGCATCGACGATGCCGAAGGCGGAAGGGTTGAGGAAAGCGGCGCACGCCACCAGCACCGCCGCCATGCCGACCAGCGAGTGAAACGCGGCGACGAGCTGCGGCATGTCGGTCATCGCGATCTTGCGCGCGGTGACCAGGCCGATCGCCGCACCGATGCCGATCGCGACGAGGATCTCGATCGCGGTCGTGGTGTCGATCGTCACTTCATCGAGGCGCGGCGCATGGGTGATCAGCGTCGTCACTACTGCCAGCACCATGCCGATCATACCGAAGCGGTTGCCGCGCTGACTCGATGTCGGGCTCGACAGACCGCGCAGCGCGAGAATGAAGCACACGCCGGCCACCAGATAGGCCAGGGCCGCCCAGGGATTCACCGCGATCGAATGTTCCATCTTATCCCCCAAACCGTCATTCCGGCCGAGGCCGGGATCCACCGCGCCGCGGGCACTGGTGGATGAATATATCCCGGCGCGCGCCGGGCGGACGAACTAGTGCTTGGCCGCGGCCGGCCGGTCTTTCTTCTTGTACATCGCCAGCATGCGCGCGGTGACCGCGAAGCCGCCGAAGATATTGACGCTGGCCAGCACCACGGCGAGCAGCCCGAGCCATTTCGACGTCGCGCCCGTGCCGCCGATGCCGATCGCCGCCGAGGCGATCAGCGCGCCGACGATGATGACGGAGGAGATCGCATTGGTCACCGCCATCAGCGGCGTGTGCAGCGCCGGCGTGACCGACCAGACGACGTAATAGCCCACGAAGCAGGCCATGACGAAGATCGACAGGATCGAGATGAAGTCCATAAGATGATCCCTCTACCTTCTATATTTCGACATCGTTTGCGGGAAATTTGATCCTGACGTCGCTGGATCCATCCGCATTTGCGACCAGGCTGACCTGACGTCCGTAAATATCCGTCGGATTGTCTGGGTCATCGCTGACCTTGAGTGGGTACATCCTGCAGAATTTCGTGGGCGGAATCTTGCCGAAGAGTCCACGACGTGGAACAGGATCATCCCTCAAATAGCATATGTCCAAGGTGTTTTTCTTACCCAAGACGCCGCGATGCGGCATATATAACCACAGATTGACATCCGTCACTTCAGCCTTGGGCTGGACGACATGATAGGGGACCTGACTACTCAGCGAACCGATCTTTTCCTTGCTCGTTATCGAGTAGAAATAATAATCGGTGCCCGGCCAGGTGATGAAATAGGATTCGAATTTACCGTCGCGGTCAGCGTCGATCAGGCACGCCACGCCGATCGACGCTCGTTTCTTCAATTCACAATATATATTGTTCGGATCGTCGGTCTGTATGAACAAGGTCCTCGACGGCGTCAGGACGCGGCCGTTCGGGAAAAGAACCTCGGACTCGCTGACGATCAGCGACTTGGGGAAAATCCGCGCTAGCTTGATTCCACCATTTTGCGTCAGTCGCTCCTGCCTTGGCGGAGACGCCTCCCCCACCGCGATCCAAGGCGCCGGGCGGGCCGGCGGGCCAGCGCCGATCAACATCAGCGCAATGACGAGGCCGGCGGCCAGACGCTTCATGCCAATAGCCGCTGGTTGACGACCGCCCCGCCCTTGGTCAGCCGCACCGCATCGCCAATTTCGTCATCGAGCACCGGCTTGCCGGCCTCCTTGTCCCAGAAGGTCGACAGGAAATTATACAGGTTGCGCGAGAACAGCGCCGAGGCGTCCGCCGCGAGACGGCCCGCGACGTTGCGGTGGCCGACGATCTTCACGCCACTGACGGTGACAACTTCGCCGGCGACAGCGCCCTCGACATTGCCGCCCGCCTCGACCGCGAGATCGACGATCACGCTGCCCGGCTTCATGCTGGCGACCTGCGCCGCCGAGATCAGCCGCGGCGCCGGGCGCCCCGGGATCAGCGCGGTGGTGATGACGATGTCCTGCTTGGCGATATGCCCCGAGATATTCAGGCGACATCTCGCCGGCATAACCGCCCGATCCCTCGCCTTCGATGCCCGCGACATTCTCGACGAAGATCGGCTTGGCGCCGAGCGACTGGATCTGTTCCTTGGTGGCCGAGCGCACATCGGTGGCCGAGACCTGCGCGCCGAGCCGCCGCGCGGTGGCGATCGCCTGCAGGCCCGCCACGCCGACCCCCATCACGAACACGCGCGCCGCGGACACGGTGCCGGCGGCGGTCATCATCATCGGAAAGGCGCGGCCATATTCGGCCGCCGCGTCGAGCACCGACTTGTAGCCGGCGAGGTTCGACTGCGAGGATAATATGTCCATCGACTGGGCGCGCGTGATGCGCGGCATGAATTCCATCGCCAGCGCCTCGACGCCGAGCTTGGCATAGGCATCGACCCGGGCGCGCTCGCCGAATGGATTGAGCCCGGCGACCAGCCAGGCGCCCGCCGCCATGCCCTTGAGGCCGGCGGGATCGGGACCCTGCACGCCGAGGATGATGTCGGCGCCCTTCAGCGTCGCGGCGCGCGTGCCGAGCTTGGCGCCGGCCGCTTCATAATCGGCATCGGCATAGGAGGCAGCCGTGCCGGCACCGCTCTCGACCGCCATTTCGGCACCCAGCGCGGCGAATTTCTTGATCGTCTCAGGCGTCGCGGCAACGCGCCTCTCGCCCTCGGCAAGTTCCTTGAGGACGGCGATCTTCATAGCTGCGCCTATTTGTGTGAGATAAGCCAGATCACCGCGAAGGCGATCACGAAACAAGCCACCGAGCCGTATTTCAACAACCCGATCACGCTGTGATAGGTCGATTCATGCGCCTTCATGTCACCGTTGCCGGCCATATTGAAACCCCTGCCTAAGCCCCTGCTCTGCGTCGGCCTTAGCCCGCATGCCCTGTTTCCTTCAAGCCCTGTCCCGTCCGTCCCGTGCTGGGGCAGCTTAAGGCCGCTTTTACACCTAATGCCTATGGTTACCCGCTGGACCTGGACAAAAGTGATGGGAAACGCGGGCATGACGCGCAACGGACAGCGACTGTTGATGCTGATCGACGAGGAGCCGGCACAGCGCCGGCTGGTCGCCGCGATCGCCGCCCGGCGGGGCTGGCGCGCGGTGTTCGCCGCCGATGGCGAGATGGCGATCGCCATGCTCGGCACGCAGGACGGCATGCAGCTCGACGCGATCCTGCTCGACCATTGGGCGCCCGACGCCGATGCCACCACGCTGATCGGCGAAATCCGCGCGCGCCGCCCGGCTTTGCCCTTGCTGATGCTGACCGCCAATGGCTCGGTCGCCCAGGCCGTCGCCGCGATGCGTGCCGGCGCGACCGATTTCCTGGTCAAGCCGCTCGCCGCCGAGCGCCTGCTCGCCGCACTCGACGCGGCGGTCGCCGGTATGGCGGCGGGCGAACTGCGTCCGCTGACCGAGAAGATCCCCGCTTTGCTGGCATTCGACGAGATTGTCGGCTCGGCCCCGGAATTCCGCTCCGCGCTGGCGATTGCCGCCAAGGCGGCGCGGGCGCGCGTGCCGGTGCTGCTCGAAGGCGAGAGCGGCGTCGGCAAGGAAGTGGTGGCAGAAGCGATCCATGCCGCCTCCCCGCGCAACAAGAAGCCGATGGTCGCGGTCAATTGCGGTGCGATTCCCGCCAATCTCGTCGAGAGCGAGCTGTTCGGTCATGAAAAGGGCGCCTTCACCGGTGCGTTCGAGCGCAAGATCGGCCGCTTTGCCGAGGCCGATGGCGGCACGCTGTTCCTCGATGAGGTCGGCGAGATGCCGCTCGAGGCACAGGTCAAGCTGCTGCGCGTGCTGCAATCGGGCGAGATCCAGCCGATCGGCGCGCGCCATGCCCGCGAGGTCGATGTCCGCGTCATCGCCGCGACCAACAAGCGCCTGATCGAGGAGGTCGAGGCCGGCCGCTTCCGCGAGGACCTTTATTACCGCCTCAACGTCGTCCAGGTGACGATCCCGCCCCTGCGCGAACGCTCGGGCGATATTCCGGCGCTGGCCCGCCACCTGCTCGCCCGCATCGCGCAGCAGCCCGGCCTGTGTCAGCTCGGCATCACCGACGACGCGCTGACCCTGCTCGGGAAGTACGACTGGCCGGGCAATGTCCGCCAGCTGCAGAACGCGCTCTTCCGCGCCGCCGTGCTGTGCGAGGGTTCGGCGCTGACCAGCGCCGACTTCCCGCAGATCGCCGCGCTCGGCGCCGCGCGCCACAGCGTCCCCGGCCCGGCGCCGATGGCCACGTCGGGCGGGGTTACCTTGTTTCATGCCGACGGCAATCTGCGCGCGCTGGAGGAGATCGAGGCCGACGTCATCCGCCTCGCCATCGGCCATTATCGCGGCCGCATGACCGAGGTCGCGCGGCGGCTGGGGATCGGGCGTTCGACGCTCTACCGCAAGCTCGGCGAACTGGGGATCGATAACGCCGCGGCGTGAACGGCGTGTGACATAATTATCCAGCGTCCTGCGGCGACTCCCGAGGGGAAGGCACGCCTCGCCGCTCGAATTATGTCAGGGGTCTAACGTCCAACCAGCGCCTGGTCGCGCAGCCCGCGCCAGACGTGGATCGCCTGGACCGTCTCCGCCACGTCATGGACGCGGAGCAGTTGCGCGCCGGCCTCGATCCCCTTCATCGCCAGTGTGAGCGAACCGCCGAGCCGGGCGTCGGTCGGGGCTTCGTTGGACAGCGCGCCGATCATCCGCTTGCGGCTCGCGCCGAGCATGATCGGGCAGCCCAGGCCGTGGAATAATGTCAGGCCGTTGATCAGTGCGAGATTGTCGGCGAGCGACTTGCCGAAACCGATGCCGGGATCGACGATGATCCGCGACCGCTCGATGCCGCCGGCGACCGCAGCGGCGATGCGCGCCTCAAGCCAGTCGAAAACTTCGGTCAGGACGTTAGCGTAGCCGCTGCCGCCATGCGGGCCCTTTTTCGGGTCGGGCGAGTGCATCAGGATCACCGGGCAGCCCGCCTTGGCCACCACGCCCAGCGCGCGGTCGTCCCACAGCAGCGCCGAGATGTCGTTGACGATGCGCGCGCCGGCGCCGAGCGCCGCCTCCATTACCATCGCCTTGCGGGTGTCGGTCGAGACCAAAGTGCCGCTGGCGGCGAGACGCTCGATCACCGGCACGACGCGCTTGGCCTCGTCGCCTTCCCACACCAAAGGGGCATTGGGGCGAGTCGATTCGCCGCCGACATCGATCAGCGCCGCGCCCGCCGCCGCCATGGCGACGCCGGCCGATGCCGCGGCGGCGGGGTCGTCCTGGAGCTTGCCGCCGTCGGAGAAGCTGTCCGGCGTGACGTTGAGGATGCCGGCAACCTGCGGCTGGTCGAAACGCAAGGTGCGCGCGCCGAGGGCGAGCGCCGGGCGCGGTGCGGTGATCGCGGTGTGGAGCATGATGGCGCGCTCGTCGGCGCCCAGGGCCTTGTCGAAATCGGCGATGGTCACGGTGCGTCGCGAAGCGCCCTCGATCACCTCATAGGCGGCGAACCACAGCATCCCGCCGGCGAGCCGGGCGACCTCGCCGTCGCGGTCCACGGGGGAATCGACGAACTGGATCGGGCGGAGGTGGAGGGACAACGGCGCCATTCCTTTAGCTCCTTCCCCGGCGAAGGCCGGGGTCCAGTTGGAGAGGTCGCTGTAACGAAGCGAAGCGCTCGATCAACCGATGCTCCGTAACTGGGCTCCGGCCTTCGCCGGAGAAGGTGAGCAGGTGTCGCTAGATCTGCGTCGCCAGCAGATATTCCTGGCGCAGCGCGTCGATCGGCTTGAGGCCGTCGGGCGTCTCAAAATGCCAGAAGGTCCAGCCATTGCAGGCCGGCGCATTCTGCACCGTGGAGCCGAGCTTGTGGATCGAACCCGTCGTGCCGTCGGCCCCCAGCACCGACCCATCGGCGCGCACCGTGACGCGGTAGCGGCGCTTGCTGTCGGTCAGCACGGCGCCGGCCGTGAGCATGCCGTTCTCGACGATCGTGCCGAAGGCGACGCGCGGCGCGGCCTTGGGTGATTGCATCGTGGTCAGCGCGGATTCGTCGAGCGGCAGTGCCGCCTCGATGCGCTCGCGCGCGGCATCGACATAGACCTGCTCGCGCTCGATACCGATCCAGCGGCGACCGAGGCGCTTGGCCACGGCACCCGTTGTGCCGGTGCCGAAGAACGGATCAAGCACCACGTCGCCCGGCTTGGTGCAGGCCAGCAGGATGCGGTAGATCAGCGCCTCGGGCTTCTGCGTCGGATGGACCTTGACCCCGTCCTTCTTGAGCCGCTCCTGCCCGCCGCAAATCGGGAATTCCCAGTCCGAGCGCATCTGCAGCTCGTCGTTCAGCGTCTTCATGCTGCGATAGTTGAAGGTGTAGCGCGCCTTCTCGCCCATCGACGCCCAGATCAACGTCTCATGCGCGTTGGTGAAGCGGGTGCCCTTGAAATTGGGCATCGGATTGGCCTTGCGCCACACGATGTCGTTGAGGATCCAATAGCCGAGATCCTGGATCGCCGAGCCGACCTTGAAGATGTTGTGATAGCTGCCGATCACCCAGATCGCGCCATTGTCCTTGAGGATGCGGCGCGCCTCGGTCAGCCAGGCGCGGGTGAAGGCGTCATAGATGGCAAGGCTGTCGAACTTGTCCCAATCGTCGGTGACCGCGTCGACATGGCTGCCGTCGGGCCGGCTGAGATCGCCGCCGAGCTGGAGATTATAGGGCGGGTCGGCGAAGATCATGTCGACCGATTTGGCCGGCAGCGAACGCATCGCGGTGATGCAATCCTGCATGATGATCGAATCGAGCGGCAGTGCCGTCAGCGGCGCTGGCGCCACCGGCGCGTCGGCGCGCGTGCCCGACCGCTGAATCGTCTCGATAAGCCCCATTTGTCGTGTCCCCGCGTTCGTTACGCCCACCCAATGAGAATGTGCGGACTCCGGTCAAGGAGAACTTAGTTAACGGGTATCGCTGACAAATAGTTAACAAACCGGAACATTTTAGGACGTCCGCCAGATGTTGAGTCCGGACTTATCCACAGGCCCAATCCATGGTGTGTGGCGCAAAAGACTCATAATCGCATTTCCTCATTCCCGACTGATCGAGAATCCGGCGAAAGGAGAGTTGGCCAGCCTTGGGGCAATCGCTGCGGCGGCGATCTCGAAGTCTACCACCGGGCAAGCAGCCTCCATCGAACCCGACCCGATCGAACCACCATCACAGTGGCCGAGACCGAGCCACCCAAGCTCTTCGTTCAAATAATCCTCGAGAGCGTGACGCTGCTCCAGATCGGCCGGCGTACCGAAGCCGTCGATGCTTCGCTGAACGAGCATCCAGGCGAAATCTTCCTCGAGTATCGGCGCGAAACCAGCCGCCACCGCCTCGTCAAAGATATCGTCCATGACGCCCTGCTCTTTGCCCGGATCGGCGACATGTTCTTTTGTTTCGCCCCGCGTGCCGCAACGGCCCCAGTACTCCACCACGCCGCGCCCACCGGCCCATGCCTCGCGATATTCGATGCCGCCACTCACGCGCTTGTAGAGTTTAAACACGCTCATTCTCTCGAGATTGAGTGGGTTCGAGATCGAAGGAAGCCTGCGCCACCGGTGCGAAGCTACGTCGATGCAGCGGGCAGGGCCCATGTTCGCGCAAAGCGCGCAGGTGATCGGGCGCGCCGTAACCCTTGTTCGAATGCCATCCATAGTGAGGATGTGATTCGGCATGGGCGATCATGATCGTGTCGCGGGTGTGCTTGGCGATGATCGAGGCGGCGGCGATCGACAGGCTGATCGCGTCGCCCTTGACGATGGCGGTCGCGGCATGGCCCCAGCGCGGCAGGCGGTTGCCGTCGACCAGCACATGGCCCGGCGCCTGGCCGAGCGCCGCGACCGCCAGCTCCATCGCCTTCATCGTCGCCCAATAGATGTTGAGCCGGTCGATCTCATCGGCCTCGACGATGCCGATGCCGACGAGCGCGCATTCCTTCAGCCGGTCGTGAAGGCGGTGGCGTTCGGCGGCGGACAGTTGCTTCGAATCATTGATGCCGCGCGGGATGCCGCGCACCGGCAGGATCACCGCGGCGGCGACGACCGGCCCGGCGAGCGGCCCGCGTCCGGCTTCGTCGACGCCGGCGACGGGGGCGAGGCAGAGTTTTTCGTGTTTGAGGCTAGGCATCGGTCAGCCGCCATGGCGGGAAGCGCCGGTTCTCATCGGCTTGGTAAAGACACACGGCATTGCCGGCCGGATCGGTGAGGCGCGCCTCGCGCCACAGCCAGCTTTGTTCGGTCGGGAGCTGATCGAAGGTCACCCCGGCGCTTTGCAACCGCGCGACCTCGGCATCAAGACCCTCGCACTCGAAGAACAGGGTGGGCCGCGCCCCGGATTCGATCGACAGCGTCGCGCCGCCGGCCGCTTCGAAGCGGGCGTAATGCGCATCGTCGGTACCGACGATCTGCTTGAGCCCTAGCAGGACGTAGAAATCGCGCGAAGCGACGTAGTCGCTCATGCCGATGGTGATCTGGTTGAGCCGCGCACCGGGGCCGAGATCAAGCCGCACGCATTGCTGCCCCATTGGTCCATGCCCGCCGCCAAGCCCCGGCGCATCCTTGATCGCCATTCGTACAAATTGCCGCGCACGCACGATGGCCGATTTCCAGGCGCACCCACGGGCGAGATAGGTCGCAATGGCGGACGCAAGCGTGCAACCGGTGCCATGTGTCTGGTTGGAGTTGATCCGATCGCCGCGCCAACGAGTCCATTGCCCCGTCTCGTCGACCAGCCAGTCGACCACTTGATCGCCTTCGCCATGTCCACCTTTGGCCAGAACAGGTGTGCCGAGGCGGACCGCATAATCACCCGCCGCTTGCCGCACCTGATCTGGCGGAATTGCATCAACGGCGCACAAGGCAGCAAGTTCGGAGAGATTGGGCGTGACCAGCGACGCAATGCTGCCGAGCCGCCCGAACGCGGCGATGGTATCGTCGTCCGCCAGCGCCGATCCACTCGTCGCCACCATCACCGGATCGAACACGATCGGCACGCCCGGCAACTTCTCCAGCCGGTCCGCCACGGCATGCGCCGTCTCGGCCGAGCCGATCATGCCGATCTTCACCGCATCGACGCCGAGATCGCTCACCACCGAATCGATCTGCGCGATGACCATTTCCGCCGGCACCGGCATCACCGCCTGCACGCCCAGCGTATTCTGCGCGGTGATGGCCGTCACGGCCGTCATGGCGTGGCCGCCGAGCATCGTCACGGTCTTGATATCGGCCTGGATGCCGGCACCGCCACCCGAATCCGAGCCGGCGATGATCAGGACACGCGGCGTCTCCATCAGCTGGCGAACTTGCGCCCCGTCGCGGCGGGGTGGCGTTGCAGCGCACTGCCGATGCGCGTCGGGCGGTCGGTCAGCTCGCCGCCGCAATTCGGGCAGCGGTCATCGAGCGCATCGGCGCATTCGGCGCAGAAAGTGCATTCGAACGAGCAGATGAACGCGCCGCCGGCATCGGCCGGCAGGTCGGCGCCACAGCGTTCGCAGTCGGGGCGCATTTCGAGCATCAGCGCTTAACTCCTTGCGCGACGAGCGACGACTCTTGTCTTCCTCGTCATGCCGGACTTGTTCCGGCATCCAACCATCCGCAAGCGATATCGCCTGAGGAACCTTGGACCCCGGAACAAGTCCGGGGTGACGGAAGTGGATGAGGAGAGCGGAAAGCGTTCATTACGCAGCCGCCGCCTTCACCGCGTCGCAGATCCGGTCGACGACCCGCTCGACCTGTGCCGGGTCGTCACCCTCGGCCATCACCCGGATCACCGGCTCGGTCCCCGACGGCCGAATGACGAGACGCCCCTTGCCGGCCAGTTCGGCCTCGGCTTCCGCGATCACCGCCTTGACGCTCTCCGCGGCCAGCGGCTTGCCGCCCGAGAAACGCACATTCTTGAGCAGCTGTGGCAGCGGCTCGAACCGGTGGAGGAATTCGCTCGCCGGCGCGCCCGACCAGGTCAACTCGGCCAGCACCTGCAGCGCGGCGACCAGCCCATCGCCGGTGGTGGCGTAATCCGACAGGATGATGTGCCCCGACTGCTCGCCGCCGACATTGTAGCCTTGCGCGCGCATCGCCTCGAGTACCTGGCGATCGCCGACCCCGGTGCGCACCAACCCGATGCCCTGCGCCGCCAAATGCCGCTCCAGGCCGAGATTGGACATCACCGTCGCCACCAGCCCGCCGCCCTGCAAGCGCCCGGCGCGCGCCCAGCCGCTGGCGATGGTCGCCATCAACTGGTCGCCATCGACCACCTTGCCCTGGTCGTCGACGACAATCAGCCGATCGGCGTCGCCGTCGAGCGCGATGCCCAGTTGCGCACCCGATGCGACGACGGTTTCGCACAGCACCTGCGGCGCGGTCGAACCGACCCCGTCATTGATGTTCTTGCCATTGGGGCTGACGCCGATCGCGACGACATCCGCGCCGAGTTCCCACAAGGCGGTCGGCGCGACGCGATAGGCCGCGCCATTGGCGCAATCGATGACGATGCGCATGCCGTCGAGCCGGAGGTTCTGCGGAAAGGTCGACTTGGCGAAATGGATGTAGCGCCCCTGCGCGTCGTCGACGCGGCGGGCACGGCCGATCTCTTTCGAATTCGCCAGCGGAATCTCGCTGTCGATCAGTGCCTCGATCGCCAGCTCGTCCTCGTCGCTGAGCTTGTAGCCATCGGGGCCGAACAGCTTGATGCCGTTATCGGCATAAGGGTTGTGGCTGGCCGAGATCATCACGCCGAGATCGGCGCGCATCGAATGGGTCAGCATCGCCACGGCGGGCGTCGGCATCGGCCCGACCAGCACGACGTCCATGCCGACCGAAGTGAAGCCGGCGACCATCGCCGATTCGAGCATATAGCCGGACAGCCGCGTGTCCTTGCCGATCACCACGCGGTGCTTGTGGTCGCCGCGCAGGAAATGCGCACCCGCCGCCATGCCGACCTTCATCGCCATCGCTGCGGTCATCGGCGAAACGTTGGTCGCGCCGCGAATGCCGTCGGTGCCGAAATATTTCCGTGCCATGCGCTCGCGTCCGTTCCGTCGTGTCGTGCCGTTCGATATTCTCAATGCCTGATAGCGCTGGAATATGCGGCAGGCGAGGCGTTGCTGGCATCGCCCGAAGAAAGAGGATTTGTTCGCGCAGAGGCGCTGAGGCGCAGAGGTTTGTGGGGCGCGGTTATCTCGCCTTCGTTTCGCCGGATTGATTTCACGCGAAGGCGCAAGGCGCGAAGATGTTGCATGCGGCGCGATCGTCTCGCGTCAGCGAGACCCGCTCAATCGACAGCAACGCGCTATTCGCTGCGCTTCGCGTAAACCAGTGCCGCGCGCGCTACATATCTGCGCCTCTGCGCGAACAAATAACTTCCTCTTCGCGCCTTCGCGCCTTCGCGCCTTCGCGCCTTCGCGTGAAATCTAAATAGAAATCCACCGCCACAAACCCGCTGCCATTCCGGCGAGCGGCAGATGCGCCCAGGTCGCGGCGAGCCAGATCACCACACCGCCGGCGATATCGTGCGGGCGGAAGCCGCCGAAGCGCGCGCGGCCGGCGGCGATGGCAGCGAAGGGCCAGTAGCTGGTCTTCGCCTTCCAGGCGCTCCAGCGATCGGGCTGGAGTTGCTGCTTCTTGGCGTCCTGCAGCCGCGCACCGACCAAAGCGAGGAAGGTGATCGCGCCGGCGAGAACGATGTTGGCCGCGACCGGAAATACCGCGATGTGGCACAGGCCCCACAAAGCAAAGCCCCACATCATCGGATGGCGCGTCACCGCGAACACGCCCTTTGCTTCCGCCGGCAGTTCGCCCGGCGGGCCGGGCATGGCCGGGTTGCCGATCAGCGAGCCCATCAACAACACGCTGGCGACGAGCATGACGATCGTCACCAGCGCCCACAGCCCATCCCCGACATCCCATAATGGCGCGGTCATCGGCGCCGCGCGATAGGCCAGCACGAGCCAGCCCAAGGTTGCAAAGGCGACGAGCACATAGACGCCAGCGAACCCGCGCTCGCCGATCCGCGCGACGATCGGCCGCCGAAGGGGATGCGACAGCAGGAAATGCGTGCCGACGAACGCGGCCGCCGCCGCGAGCACTTGCCCGGTTCCGTCCATCACATCTCTCCCGTGCGGCGCGTTATTTCACGCCGTGCATCATGTATTTCAGCGGCCAGGACAGCAGCAGCAGGAACAGCCCCAGCCCGATCGCGATCCAGGAAATGGTCGTGAAGGTACCGGTGTAGGTGTCGAGGCTGACCTTGAGATTGGTCACCTGCCCGCCGACCGTCTCGACGCTGGCAAGCTGCGCCACCGCGCCGGCAACATATTGCGCCACCGAGATCGACAGGAACCACACGCCCATCATCAACCCGACGATGCGCGCGATCGACAGCTTGGTGATCATCGACAGGCCGACCGGCGAGATGCACAATTCGGCGATCGAGTGGATCAGGTACAACCCGGCGAGCCACGCCATGCCGACCTTGTAATCGGCCCCGATGAAGGTCGTGCCCCAGACGAGGAACAGGAAGCCGGCCCCCACGGCCATCAGCGCGAAGGCGAACTTGATCGGGATCGACGGTTCGAGCCCGCGCCTGGACAGCGCGTTCCACAACACGCTGAACACCGGCGCGAGCAGCACGATGAAGATCGCGTTGAAGATCTGCGTCTGGCCGGCCGGCATGATATAGACCGGTTCGGTCGCGAAGCCCCTCAGCCGCGCATAATACATGCCGAGGAAACCGAGCACGCCCACCACGCTGAAGCCGATCGCCATGATGCGCCGCGTCTTCGCCACCTCGCCCGAGGCGAAGAACCAGAAGGCGAGCCAGGCGACCCCGCCGATCAACACCCCGAAGAACAGATAATAGGTAATCGGATTGGCCTGGAACATCGCGAACAGCGGCGCGGTCCAGCCGATCGCCAGCACGGTGTTGCGCTCGGCGAACAGGGTGAGCGACGAGCCGGCCTGTTCGAAGAGCGTCCAGAACACGACGTTGAAGACGATCAGCACCATGGCGGCGATCATCATCTGCAATTCGGTCTTCGTCCCCTTGATCCACGACCAGATCAGGATGCCGGGCACCGAGATCAGGAAGGTGCCGAACAGCGCCTTGCCCATGATCGGCAGCGACAGGACGTAACCGACGATGCCCGAACCGGCGGCAGGGGCGACATAGTTCATCAGGTTGGAGAACAGGAAAATCACCACCGGCACGGCCAGCAACGCGCCGCCATAGATATACCAGTCCTTGCCGGCATCGGCATTGGCCGGGCGCTCGCCATGGCCTTCGAGCCGACCGCCATCGAACTGGAACAGCAGCCAGGAACAGGTCATGCCGAGCGCGGCGAGCCCGAAACCGGCCCACCAGCCCACGCCTTGGGCGAGGATCGGGCAGAAGAATTGCGAGATGAACGAACCGAGATTGATGCCCATATAGAACATGGTGAAACCGGAATCGCGGCGTCGGTCGCCCTCGGCGTAGAGTCCACCGACGATGGTCGAGATGTTGGGTTTGAAGAAACCGTTGCCGACGCTGACCATCGACAGGCCGAACAGCAGCACCAGCACGAAGAAGCTCGAACGCTCGCCGTCCGACTTGAAGGCGTCGGCGGCGAGGTGCCGGGCTTCATGGCCGTCGGCGGCGAGCAGCGACACGCTCTTGTCGTCATTGCCACGAATTTGCAGCTTCTGGCCCTGCTCGGTGACGAACTGCTTGCCCGCATCGCCCGTGCCCTCGACCGTCACTTCGTAGCGCTGGCCGTCGATCGTCGCGAACGGCTTGGCCTGATCCCCGCCGAAACAGAGGATGAAATAGCCTGCGGCCATCATGATCGCGCCGAATTTCACCGAGCGCTTGGAGCCGAGATATTGGTCGGCGATCAGGCCGCCGACCAGCGGGGTGAGGTAAACCAAAGCGGTGAAGCCGCCGTACAGGCCATTGGCGATCTTGTCGCCGAACAGGAAATGCTTGGTGAGATACAGCGTGAGGATCGCCCGCATGCCGTAATAGCCGAAACGTTCCCACATCTCGGTGGTGAACAGGCGTTTGAGCTGGGCGGGGTGGCCGAACCAGACAGCGCCGGTGGCCGGATTGACGTGGCTGATATCCGGCTCTCGCGGGCTGTCCGCGGTCGGGGTGTCCACCATTTTGTTGCTCCCAGATACTATTTGCCGCGCCGTCGGATGCAGCGCCGAATGTTAGGAAGACTAGCGGCATTAACCGGGGTGTAAATACGGCCCGCGACTACTAGATGAACGCCATGTTCAACGACATTTCCACACCGCTTTCCCTCCTCGCCACACGCCGTTCGGGCAAGCCGCGCGATCTGATCGCGCCCGGTCCGGATACGGATCAACTCAACGCGATGATCGAGATCGCCGCACGCACGCCCGACCATGGCAAGCTCGCCCCGTGGCGCTTCGTCATCGTGCCGACCGAGCAGCGCGACCGGCTCGCCGAGGTTATCACTGCCGCCTACCGCGCCGAGCGCCCGCAGGCGACGCGGCTGGAAATCGAGTCGCTCGAGCAATTCGCCCACCAGGCGCCGGCGCTGGTCGTGGTGCTGTCGGCGCCGCGCACCGAGAGCCATATTCCCTTGTGGGAGCAGGAATTATCGGGCGGGGCCGCGTGTATGAACCTGCTGCACGCCGCACACGCGATGGGTTTCGCCGCAGGATGGTTGACGGGCTGGTCGGCCTATAATGAGTCGGTGCGCGATGCGTTTGGCGCGGCGCCGGAACGGATCGTCGGCTTCGTGTTCATCGGATCGCCGTCAAAGCAATTAGAAGAGCGCCCGCGTCCCGATTTGAGCAAGATTATTTCGGTCTGGAATGGCTGAAAGACTGGACTACGCCGTCAATTGCTGTATTAGGGCAGCATGACAGCCCTAAGCAACGACGACAGCCCGGTCTACATCAAGCTTCGCGGGACGATCTCCGCGGCGATCCTGCGCGGCGATTACCGCGCGGGCGACCAGCTCCCGTCGGTGCGCGCGCTGGCCGCCGAACATGGCGCCAATCCGCTGACCGTGGCCAAGGCCTATCAGAGCTTTCAGGACGACGGTTATGTCGAGGTGCGCCGCGGCGTCGGCATGTTCGTGCTGCCGGGCGCCGCCGAGAAGCTGCGCATCGCCGAGCGCGAATATTTCGTGAATAATACCTGGCCGCGCGTTGCCGAGCATATCAACCTGCTTGGGCTGGATGCGGCGGATCTGCTGGAGCGCGATCTGGCTTAGGCTGCGCGCGGGTTCAAGAAAACAAGAAGAGATTTGTTCGCGCAGAGACGCGGAGGCGCAGAGATGTGGCGCCTGCCGTTGTCGGAGCGCGTAAGCGCAGCCTTTGCATAGGTCGCAAGGTAGCGCCGGCCTGCGCTATCGCGCGATCCCTCACCGCGAACGCAACCCCTCCGCGTCTCCGCGTCTCCGCGCGAACAAAATCTTCTTTTTACCTACGCCCCGAAAGCCTCGGCCGGCACCGAATAGAGCACCTTTGCCGACGCGGTCGCCGCCGCCTTCAACCCGAGCGCTTCCGGCACGATCTGGTCCACATAGAAAGCCACCGCAGCACGCTTCATCGCCGCGAAGCTATCGTCGCCGGTCGCGGCGCGGCCCTGGCGTTCCATCAGCCAGCCGCAGGTTGCGACCGACAACATGGTCAGGAAGGGGTAGCTCGCCGCCAGTCTGTCATCGGCATCCGCCGTCGCCAGCGTGTGGCCGATCGCGTCACAGGTATCGACCAGCTCGCGCAGGCCCGCGTCCGTGACTTCGGCGCGCATGTCGGCGATCAGCGCGGCAAACGCCCCGCCATTGTCCAGCCCCAGCTTGCGGCCGACCAGATCGGCGGCCTGGATACCGTTGGTGCCCTCATAGATCGGCGTGATGCGCGCATCGCGGTAGAACTGCGCCGCCCCGGTCTCCTCGATATAACCCATGCCGCCATGGACCTGCACGCCGATCGAGGCGACCTCACAGCCGATATCGGTGCCGTGCGCCTTGGCCAAAGGGGTGACCAGCTCGAGCCGCATATTGGCGGCTTCGTCGCCGAGCCCAGCGCGATCGACCTGGCCGGCGGCATAATAGACCAACGCCCGTGCCGCCTGGGTCTGCGCCTTCATGCGCAGCAGCATGCGGCGGACATCGGGATGCTCGATGATCGCCACCGGCGTGCGGTCGGCCGCGCCGGCACGCGCCGACTGGATGCGCTCGCGGGCATATTCGACCGCCTTCTGCGTCGCCGCTTCCGCCACCTGCACGCCCTGCAAGCCGACATTGAGCCGGGCATTGTTCATCATCGTGAACATCGCGCGCATGCCGCCATTCACCGGGCCGATCAGCTCGCCGATGCAATCATCATTGTCGCCGAACGACAGCACGCAGGTCGGCGAGGCGTGCAGGCCCATCTTGTGCTCGATCGAGACGACACGGACATCGTTGAATGCGCCAGGCGCGCCCTCGGCATCGAGGCGGTATTTCGGCACCAGGAACAACGAGATGCCGCGCGTGCCGGCCGGCGCGTCGGGCGTGCGGGCGAGGACGAGGTGGACGATGTTGGGCGCCATGTCATGGTCGCCGAACGAGATGAAGATCTTGGTGCCCTTGATCTTCCAGTTGCCGTCACCGACCGGGGTCGCCTGGCTGCGCAGCGCGCCGACATCGGAGCCGGCCTGCGGCTCGGTCAGGTTCATCGTGCCGGTCCACGCACCGGTGGCGAGATGCGGCAGATACAGCGCCTGCTGTTCCGGGGTGCCGTGATGGATCAGCGATTCGATCGCGCCAACCGTCAGCGTCGGCGCCAGCGCGAAGCCCATATTCGCCGCGCCGAGCGTGTCGAGCACCGCAGTCTGCAACGCGAAGGGCAGGCCTTGGCCGCCAAATTCCTCCGGCACGCCAATCGTGCCCCAGCCGCCCTCGACATAATCGTGATAGGCCTTGATGAAGCTGGCCGGCATCTTGACGCCATCGGGGGTCCATTTCGGCCCGGCGGTGTCGCCCTCGCGCAGCAGCGGCGCCCATTCGCCCGCCGCGAGCGCGCCGGCGCCCTCCAGCACCGCATCGACCACATCGGACGAGGCGGCAGCGAAGCGCTCGGTTTCGGCAAGCGCGGCGATGCCGACGACATGGTCGAGCACGAAGCGCTGATCGGCAGTTGCGGGCGTGAACACGGGCTTTCCCCCTATCGCGAGCGGCCTGCGCCGCTATAGCCGCGCGCCATGGCCCAACAACATCCGCCTGTCACCACCCGGACGCTTGCGTTTTCCGACGATGCGATTGCGCAGGCGGCCGCGCTGATCGCGGCCGGCGAGCCCGTCGCCGTGCCGACCGAGACGGTTTACGGCCTCGCCGCCGACGCGACCGACGCGGCGGCGGTGGCGCATATCTATGCCGCCAAGGGCCGGCCGAGCTTCAACCCCTTGATCGTGCACGTGCTTGACCTCGCCGCGGCAGAGAAACTGGCGGTGTTTGATCAGCGCGCGCGAATATTGGCGGCGGCGTTCTGGCCGGGGCCGCTGACTTTGGTCCTGCCGCGCCGCCCACGCGCGGCAATCGCCTCGCTGGTGACGGCCGGGCTCGACACGATCGCGATCCGCGTCCCCGCGCACCGCGCGATGCGCGCGCTGCTCGCCGCGACAGGCAAGCCGCTCGCCGCCCCTTCCGCCAATGCCAGCGGGTCGATCAGCCCGACCCGCGCGGTGCATGTGATCGACAGCCTGGGCGGGCGCATTCCCTTGATCATCGACGACGGGGCAACCGAGAAGGGACTCGAATCGACCATCGTGCGCGAGGTGTTCGGCACGACGCGGATCCTGCGCCAGGGGCCGATCACCAGCGAGGCGGTGCGCCGCGCGCTGGGCGGCGACCGCGCGCCGGTCGAGCGCTTCGACGCGCATATCGATGCGCCCGACATGATCGAGGCGCCGGGCCAGATGAGCAGCCATTACGCCCCGCGCAAAGCCCTGCGCATCGACGCGCCGCGCGCCGGCGAGGGCGAATGGATGATCGGCTTCGGCGCCACGCCGGGCGACGACACGCTGTCGGCAAGCGGCGACCTGGAGGAAGCGGCGGCGCGGCTGTTCGATGCGCTGCACCGCGCCGATGCCTCGGACCGTGTCGGTATCGCCGTCGCACCGGTGCCCGACGACGGTATCGGCGCCGCGATCAACGACCGGTTGCGCCGCGCCTCCCATTGATAACGGCTTTGGCGGATCGGTCCGGATCGAACTTTACCCTGTCGTAACGATCGCTATCATCCGCCCCGCAACTCACACAGGGGAGGAAGCGACATGACGAACACGCAACGAGGTCTTGCGGAGTTTCTCGGGACATTCTGGCTGGTTTTCGGGGGCTGCGGCAGCGCGGTGCTGGCGGCGGGCGTGCCAGCGGTCGGCATCGGCTATGCCGGGGTGTCGCTGGCCTTCGGGCTGACCGTGCTGACCATGGCCTATACGATCGGGCATATCTCGGGCTGCCATCTCAACCCCGCGGTGACGGTCGGGCTGTGGGCTGGCGGACGCTTCCCGGCCAAGGACATCCCGCTCTATGTGATCGCCCAGGTGCTCGGCGCGATCGTCGCGGCGGGGCTGCTCTATGTCGTGCTCAGCGGCAGTCCGGACTATTCGGCTGCGACCAGCATGCTCGCCGCCAACGGCTTTGGCGAGCATTCGCCGGGCCATTTCTCGCTCGAGGCGGGGCTGATCATCGAGGTCGTGCTGACCGGCTTCTTCCTGATCGTGATCATGGGCGCGACCGACAGCCGCGCACCGGCCGGCTTCGCGCCGATCGCGATCGGACTGGCGCTGACCCTGATCCATCTGATCAGCATCCCGGTGACCAACACCTCGGTCAATCCGGCGCGCAGCACCGGCCCGGCGCTGATCGCGGGGGGCTGGGCCTTGCAGCAGCTGTGGCTGTTCTGGGTCGCGCCGCTGATCGGCGGTGCGCTCGGCGGCTTCGTCTACAAGACGCTCGGCGCCGACGCCAAGGTCAGGCCGCCTGTAGAGGGCGAGGCGCTCTAACCACCCGGACTCAGGCGGCGGCTCCGGCCGCCGCCTTGGACCGCGCCGCGAAGCTCTTGCGCAGCTTGGCCAGCTTGGGCGGGATCACCGCGATGCAATAGGGGTTACGCTGGCCTTCGCCGTCCCAATATTCCTGGTGATAATCCTCGGCCGGCCACCAGTGCGACAGCTGCTCGATCGTCGTGACGATCGGCGCCGGCCATTCGTTCGCGGCGCGCGCGATCGCCGCCTGGGCTTCCTCGCGCTGATCGGCCGAATGCGGGAAGATCGCCGAGCGATATTGCGTGCCGACGTCATTGCCCTGGCGGTTGAGCTGCGTCGGGTCATGCGTCGCGAAGAACATGTCGAGCAAATCGCCATAGCTCAGCTGCGTGTTATCGAAGGTGATGCGGATCGCCTCGGCATGGCCGGTGTCGCCGCTGCACACCTGCTTGTAGGTCGGGTGATCCGCGGTGCCGCCGATATAACCGCTCTCGACCTTCTCGACACCGATCACGTCGTTGAACACCGCCTCGGTGCACCAGAAACATCCGCCCGCCAGCGTTGCGACTTCGCTTGCCATGATAAGCTCCCTGGTAAGAAGTTGCTAAGATAGGAACCCGGTGGCGCTGCACAATCCACCTTGCTAGGCGCGTCGGCAACTATTGAGGCGAAGATAATGCTCGACGGAACGGTGCTGGTCACGGGGGGCGCAGGCTATATCGGCAGCCATGCCGTGCTGGCGCTGCTCGATGCGGGGTACCGCGTGGTGGTTGTCGACAATCTCACCACCGGCTTCGCCTGGGCGGTCGACCCGCGCGCGACGCTCGTCCAGGGCAATATCGAGGATGACGACGTCGTGCGCGCGACGATGCGCGAGCACAATGTCAGGGCGGTGATGCACTTCGCCGGCTCGATCATCGTGCCCGAATCGGTCAGCGACCCGCTCAAATATTATCGCAACAACACCGTCGCCAGCCGCGCGCTGCTCGAAAGCGCCGTCGTCTCCGGCGTGAAGCATTTCATCTTCTCCTCGACCGCCGCGACCTATGGCATGGCCGAGAAGATCCCGGTGTCCGAGGGCGACCCGACCATCCCGATCAACCCGTACGGCACCTCGAAGCTGATGACCGAGGCGATGCTGCGCGACGTCGCGGCGGCGCACCCCATCAATTACTGCGCGCTGCGCTATTTCAACGTCGCCGGCGCCGACCCGCAGCAACGCACCGGCCAGTCGACCGCCGGCGCGACGCACCTGATCAAGATCGCAGTCGAGGCGGCGACGGGCAAGCGCGACCATGTCTCGGTGTTCGGCACCGATTACGACACGCCCGACGGCACGGGGGTGCGCGACTATATCCATGTCAGCGATCTCGCCGCGGCGCATGTCGCCGCACTCGCACTGCTCATCGCGAAGCCGACCGAAAGCCACACGCTCAACGCCGGCTATGGCAAGGGTTTCTCGGTGCTCGAGGTGCTCGACGCGGTCGACCGGGTGACCAACATGAAGCTCGTCCGTGAGATCGGCCCGCGCCGCCCCGGCGACGCCGGCGCGCTGGTCGCCGACAACAGCGCGATCCTCGCCACGCTCGACTGGACGCCGCAGCGCGCCGATCTCGACACCATCGTCGGCGACGCGCTGGCCTGGGAGCGCGCGCTGGGCGAGCGGCACGGCTGAAATCCCGATACCGTTCACCGCCCCGGCTATGATAGGCGGCGGCACGTCACGCTCGCGGAGAAACCCATGACCCGGTTGCGCTCATTATTGTTCGTGCCCGGCGACCGGCCCGAGCGGATGGAAAAGGCCCTTTCGCTGGGCGCCGACGCGCTGATCCTCGATCTGGAGGATGCCGTCGCGCCCGCCGCCAAGCCGGCGGCCCGCGTCGCCGTGGCGGCATTTCTCTCGGCCGAGCGTCGCACGACATTGTTCGTCCGCGTCAACCCGCTCGATTCCGGGCTGATCGATGACGATCTCGCCGCGATCCTTGGCCATCGGCCCGATGGCGTGATGCTGCCCAAGGCCGAAGGCGCGGCGAGCCTGGCGGCACTCGACGCCAAACTGACCGGTGACGTCATGATCCTGCCGATCGCCTCCGAAACCCCGGCGGCGATCTTCGGCCTCGGCAGTTATGGCGGCGTCACGCCGCGTCTGTGCGGCCTGACCTGGGGCGCGGAAGACCTGCCCGCCGCGATCGGCGCACAAACGTCGCGCGAGCCGGACGGCAGCTACACCGCGCCCTATCAGCTCGCCCGCTCGCTCACCTTGTTCGGCGCGCACGCCGCCGGCGTGCCGGCGATCGAGACGGTCTATCCCGATTTCCGCGACCTGGGCGGCCTCGCCGCCTATGCCACGCGCGGCCGGCGCGACGGCTTCACCGGCATGATGGCGATCCACCCGACGCAAATCCCGGTGATCAACGCCGCCTTCGCTCCCGGCGAGGCCGAGATCGCCCATGCCCGCGCCGTGGTCGAGGTTTTCGCCGCCAACCCCGGCGCCGGCGCGCTCAGCCTCGACGGCAAGATGCTCGACGCACCCCACCTCAAATCGGCGCAACGGCTGCTCGCTTCACTGGATTAAGAGCGCTTTCTACCTTCTTCCGTCACCCCGGACTTGTTCCGGGGTCCAACGTGCCGCGTAAGAAGCGGCTGGTGCGTTTGCGGGACGTTGGATCCCGGAACAAGTCCGGGATGACGGAGGGGAGGTAATCGCTCGCCTCCTCAACTGGTCACCCGCCGACTTTCCCGTCGCAACCGCGCCCAGGCGCCAATCGCCCACCACGCCACCGCCCACAACGTCCCGAACGCCCAGCCGGCGAGCACGTCGCTCGGCCAGTGCACGCCGAGATAGATGCGGCTCGCCCCGATCAGGCTGACGATCAGCGCGGCGGCAACGAACAGATAGGTCCGTGCCGCGCGCCGCTCGACCAGCTGGCTGAGCAGGGTCGCCATGGTCAGATAGACGATCGCGCTGTTGGCGGCATGCCCACTGGGAAAACTCAGCGACGAGACGTTGACGAGATGATCGATGACCATCGGCCGTGCCCGCCCGACCAGATTCTTGACCAGCGTAACGGCGAGCGAGCCGCTGATCGTCCCGCCCAGCACCAGCGCGAGCGTCAGCCAATGCCGCTGCAAGGCGAGGAAGCCCGCGACCAAGGCGACCATCAGCACCAGCACGGTGACCCCGCCGATCGCGGTCACGTCGAGCATCGCGGCGCGGAACCAGTCCGGCCCGATCGGCGCGCCATGCGCGCTGCCGCCGCGCGCCCATAACAGGATCGCGCGATCGAAGGAGAATTGCGCGCCATCCTCGATCGCGTCGCCAAGCACGCCGATGAACAATATCGCCAGCGCGACCGCCGCTGCCGCACGCAACAACCAGGACGGGTGGCGCAGGGCCGGGATCGGTTCGGGCATGATGCGGGGGCCTTTCAGTACCCCGCGCCATAGCACGTGCCATGCCCGGAGCCAGTCGTCAGCCGCGCAGCGCCTTATGCAACGCCGCGCGGCTCGCCTCCGGCGAATCGAGCCAGGGGAAATGCCCCGCCTGCGCGATGAGCAGGTGCCGCGCGGCTGGCCAGACGGCAAACAGCGCGGGTTCCTGGCCGCGGATCCAGTCCATGTCGCCGGCAACGATCGCGACCGGGAAATGGCGTCGCGCGTCGGCCCGCACGTCATAGTCGCGGTCGCGCCCGATCCGCGCCGCGACGTCGGCATGAAAGATGCCGTCGGTGAAAGCCGCGACGAACGCCGTGCCGCGATCGGGGTGGACGAAACTCGCCCGGAACTTGATCCGCATCGCGCCGATCGCATCGCCGCCGGCCTTGAGCGCGTCGTAGCGCGCCAGTTCCCCGGTGCCGAGCCGCGCACGCCACGAATCGAGCGGATGCGGCGGCGGTGCGAAACTGGGTCCCATCGAATCGAGCAGGACCAGCCGCGCGACATGCTCAGGGTGCGCGGCGGCATAGGCCTGGGCGAAGGCGCCGCCAAACGAGTGGCCGAGCAGCACGATACGCCGCGCGCCCAGCGCGACACGCAGCGCCTCGATATCGGCGACGCCGCCGGCGATGCTCAGACGATGGCCGTCGCCGAACGCCGCGCGCGACGCGCCCGTACCGCGCGGCTCGAGCAATATCGCACGCTCCCCTTCCGCCGCGATCATCGTCGCCAGTCCCGCGGCATAGTCGGCATCGAGCCCGGGGCCGCCCGGCATGATCACCACCGGCGTGCCGTGTCCGCAATCGCGATAGGCCAGCCGTCCGTCCGCGGTGGGAAAATCGTGCATCGCGCAGGTCGGCGCTTCATGCGCGCGCGCATCCGGCGCAACGACGAACATTGGCATGAGCGCCAAGGGGAGGAAAAGCAGGCCGTGTGGGATTCGTATCATCTGCCGCTTCCCCTTCATTGTGCCGTCGCCGAAGCGATTGTACTACAGCGTCGATAGTACAAAGCAGGATGAGGGTAAAGATTGGTGGGCCCGTCGGGATTCGAACCCGAGACCTACAGATTAAAAGTCCGTTGCTCTACCAACTGAGCTACGGGCCCGACCAAGCGTCGCGCGTTAGGGACGGCGCGCGCGTCGGTCAACCGCATGCGCGAGTTGGCGGACGGTTCTGTGCGTGAGGGGATCGCGCCAGGTCGGCACGATCGTCGCCAGCGGACCGAGCACAAAGCCGCGTTCACGGAAGGCGACATGCGGCACGATCAACCCCGGCCCGGCCCAGCTGCCGCCCGACCACAGGATGATGTCGAGGTCGATCACCCGCGCGCCCCAGCGCTGCCCACGCCGCCGGCCGAAATGCGCCTCGATCGCCTTCAGCCGCGCCAGCAGTTCGGGCGGTGCCTCGTCGCTCTCGATCAGCGCCACGGCATTGGCGAAGCGGCGGATCGACGGGCCGAGCGGCGCACTGGCGACGATCGGGGAGGCGGCAACAAGCCCGCCAAGCGCGTCGATCGCCGCACGCACCTCGCGCGCCGGCGACCCGTGCCGCCCACGTCGATTCGACCCGAGGCCGATAACATAGCTTGTCCGCGCCATGCCGCGCGGCGTACCGCCAAGCGATGGAATTTGCGACCTCTCCCCTGCCCGCCAGCGAACCGCCGCGCGATTGCCAGCTTTGTCCGCGCCTCGGCGCCCTGCGCGAGGCGTTGAAGATCGAATATCCGAACTGGTGGAACGCCCCCGTCAATGCGTTCGGCGATCCCGAAGCCTGGCTCGGCATTATCGGCCTCGCCCCGGGCAAGCACGGCGCCAACCGTACCGGCCGCCCGTTCACCGGCGATGCCTCCGGCCCGTTGCTCTACGATACGCTCGCCAAATTCGGCCTCGCCAGTGGCACCTATCAGGCAAAGCCCGACGACGATCTGCAACTCCACGGCACGATCATCATCAACGCGGTCAAATGCCTGCCGCCCGAGAACAAGCCGACGCCCGAGGAGATCCGCACTTGTCGCCCCTTCCTGCAGGGCCAGGCGGCGGCGCTGCCCAGGGCCCGCATCTTCATCGCGCTCGGCCAGATCGCGCACCAGTCGGCGGTCAAGATCCTCGGCGGGCGTCTGCCCAAGGCACCTTTCGGGCATCTCGCCGAACATCGCATGCCTGATGGCCGCATCCTGATCGATAGTTATCACTGCTCGCGCTACAACCAGAATACCGGGCGCTTGACGGCCGACATGTTCGAGGCGGTGTTCGCCCGCGCGCTGGAAATCAGAGGCACCCTGTCATGACGATCAAACCCGGCTCCGTCCCCGCCATGCCGCGTTCGCCCCAGACGATCCATCTCAGCGCGTTCGACTGGGATGGCGCGACGCACGGCTTTCGCAACGACGGTGTCGAGGTCGATCGCGACGCGCGCGACGCGCTGTACGATATCCTGCGCTCGTCCGCTTCGTCGCATCTCGAGATCATCGCGCCGCCGGGCGTCATCAATCTCGGCCACGCCAATCCGACATCGTGCATCGCCATCCAGCGCAGCAACGTCGTGCTGCGCGGCGCCGGCAAGAACGCCACGCGCTTCACCTATGTCAGCGACTTCATCCATATGGCGAAGAAGCTGATCAACGGCTGCGGCATCATCGTCACGCGCTACGAGCCCGGACGCGGCAGCGGCTGGACCACGCTCGAAAACGTCACGCTGCGCGATTTCGAGCTGGAGGATCTCAACCCCACCACCTGCTCGGGCGACTATAAGACGACCAACAGCCCGAACGGCATCTTCGCCTATGCCGTCAACAATATCGAACTGCTCGATCTGCGCGTGGTCAATGCCAAGGGCAATGGCCAGATCACCATCAACGGCCAGACCGACAAGGACGGCCCGATCCAGCGGGGCTGCCTGGTCCGCAATGTCGACATCCTCGGCGATCCGAAACGGCCGGGCAAGTTCGCCGAAGGCGACGGCTTCAACATCGGCAGCTATCGCGACGTCAAGATCCTGCAGGGCAGCGTGGTGCGCGTCGTGCGCCATGCGCTGGAGGGCGGCACGCCGGGGCATAGCATGCTGGTCGACGGCGTGCTGGTCGACCAGCAGGGCCAGGGCTTCAGCGGCATCGCCCCGACCGGCTTTGCCGAGGTGCGCATCGTCAACTGCCATATCCGCAACATCGCCGCGCCCTTTTACCATATCGATTTCACCGACGATCCCGGCGCGCAGGCGCCGTCGATGCGCAACGTGATCATCCAGAACAACCTGCTCGAACGCGGCCCGGGCGGCGCCAAGGAACCGACCAATTCGCCGCTGCGCCTGCAGACGATCGGCGCGCCCTCGCTGCTCGGCAATGTCGACGTGTCGCACAACATCGTGATCGGCGATTTCTATTATGCCGTGACGCTGGGCGCCAACGACGCGCCGAGCGGCATCTTCGCGCATAACGACCTGACGCGGATGATGCACGGCAATGGCGGCGCGATGTTCGGCCGCATTTCCAATACCGGCCTCGCCCCGGCCAAGGGCGATACGCTGCTGGTCGAAAGCAACCGCCTGCCGCCCGGCCTGCCGATCGTGCGCTTCGACAATGTGCCCGAATGGAAGAACACCGGCTATCTGCGGTTGCGCGGCAATATCGGCGGCGTGACGCTGCCCGAGGGCGCCGGCCTCAGCCAGCACGGCCATCCAGTCGGCGTGGCGGCGAACTGGATCAATGGCGCGGTTCCGGCGGGCGGCCTGTCGGACCCGCACAAGGTGACGGTGCTCGACGCGATGCCCGGCGACCGGGTGAACATCTATCCCGGCCCGACCTGGCCGGCCGGCCCGGCCGCTGAACCGATCGCCTTCGTCACCGCCAACGACACGGTGACCTGCCATGTGCGGAACTCAACCGCCGCGCCCGGTCCGGCGCTGGGCGGCGAACATGTCTTTTATCTCGATATCGAGCGCCGCTGAGTCGCGACGTCGCGCGGCGCCGTGATTCGTGCTAAGTAACGGCAACGAAAAGGAGAGGTTCTATGCCGCTGCTTGTTGCCCTCGCGCTGTCCGCCGCAACCACCGCCGCGCCGCCGCCCGCCAAACCGATCTGCCAGGTCAGCCGGATCGAACAGGCCGATACGCAGCAAAAACCGCGCATCGCCCAACTCGGCGAGATGCCGCCGGCCAAACACATCATCGCGGTGCTGCGTACCGTCGATGGCTGCGAAACGCCGATCGTCGTGAACGAAGAGGTCGGTATCAACCGGCGTTAGGGCAGGCCGCCCTCGCCCCACCCCTTCCGTCACCCTGAACTTGTTTCAGGGTCCATGCGCGGTCGGTCGCTACAAGAGCGTCACTCCTGGTTCAGATGACCGCGCATGGATGCTGAAACGAGTTCAGCATGACGGTTGAGTACGGACGCACCGCTTCCCGCCCTCAGATATCCTGCACCAGCCGCCCGTAAAGCTCCGGCCGGCGATCGCGGAAGAAGCCGAACGCCGCACGGTGCCGCGCAACGCGGTCGAGGTCCAGTGTCGCAACGATCACCCCCACCTCCTCGCGATCCAGCTCGGCAAGGATGTCGCCGCGCTCGTCGGTGATGAAGCTGGTACCGTAAAAGGTCTGTCCATGTTCCGTCCCGACGCGGTTGGCGGCGATCACCGGCACCACGTTCGACACGGCATGGCCGACCATCGCCCGACGCCATAATCGCGCGGTGTCGAGACCCTCGTCATGTGGCTCGCTGCCGATCGCGGTCGGGTAGAACAGCAGCTGCGCGCCCATCAGCATCATCGCGCGCGCCGTTTCGGGATACCATTGGTCCCAGCAGACGCCGACGCCCAGCTTCGTCGCGCCCGGCCCCGGCCACACCTTGAAGCCGGTATTGCCGGGCCGGAAATAGAATTTCTCCTCATAGCCCGGGCCGTCCGGGATATGGCTCTTGCGATAGACGCCCTGCACCGCGCCGTCCGGCCCGACCATCGCCAGCGAATTGTAATAATGCGGCCCATCGGCCTCGAAAAAGCTGGTCGGGATGGTCACTTCGAGTTCGGCCGCCAGTATCTGCATCGCCTGCACCGCGCGGTGCTCGCCGACCGGCTTCGCGTTGGCGAACAGCCCCTCATCCTCGACGCGGCAAAAATACTCGCCCTCGAACAGCTCGGGCGGTAGGATCACCTGCGCGCCCTGACCATGCGCCTCGCGCACCAGGCGCGTGACGTTGGCGATATTGGTGTCGATATCGGGGCCAAAGGCGAGCTGGAGCGCGGCAACGGTGATGCGAGTCATGGGGAGCGGCATAGCCGATCGTCGGCGAAAGTGGCAGTCACCGCTTCATCGGGGCGCAGGAGATAAAGATGGAACGGTTTTTCGAACGCATCGCCCAGGGCGTGTCGAGCTGGGCAGGCCGCCCGCCGGCGTTCATTCTGGCCGCGACGATCATCATCATCTGGGGCGTGACCGGCCCGATCTTCCATTATTCCGACACCTGGCAGCTGGTGATCAACACCGGCACGACGATCGTCACCTTCCTGATGGTGTTCCTGATCCAGAATGCCCAGAACCGCGACGCCAGCGCGATCCAGGCCAAGCTCGACGAACTGATCCGCGCCCATAAGCCAGCCCGCAACGATTTCATCGGCATCGAGCACCTCACCCAACCCGAGCTGGAAAAGATCAAGGCACTGCTGGAGAAGGAATGCGGCGACGACGCCACGCACCATGAATCGATCGCACGGTTGATCAGCCGGCTCTAAAAGGGGAAGGCACACGCTAAACTCCCTCTCCCTTTGGGAGAGGGAAGGGGCCCGCTGCCATAGGCAGTGGGAAGGGTGAGGACAGGGCGACAGGATAGGTGCTGCCCTCACCCTTCCGCGCCTTCGGCGCACCCTCCCTCTCCCAAAGGGAGAGGGAATTTAGGCCGGGATCTGCTGCGAGATGCAGTGAAAGCTCCCGCCCCCGGTCAAAATCGCATCCGCCCGCAACCCCACCGCCTTGCGCGTCGGAAACAGCGCCTGGATCGCCGCCACCGCCGCATCGTCATTGGGCGCGCCGTACAGCGGCACGACCACCGCGGCATTGCCGATATAGAAGTTCATATAACTCGCCGGCACGATCTCATCGTCGCGCATCACGCGCCCCGGCGAGGGCAGCCGGACGATCTCAACCTCATGGTGGCCCGCATCGCGCGCCGCGTTCTGATAGACCAGCCAGTTGGGATCATTGTCGAACGCCTCGGGGATCGCCATCACGCCCGGCGCAACGAAGCGCGCGAGATTGTCGACATGCCCATCGGTATGGTCGTTGAGCAGTCCGTCGCCGAGCCAGATCAGGTCGCTCAGCCCGAGATCCTCGCGCAGCCGCAGCTCGATATCGGCCTGCGACATGCCGGGGTTGCGGTTCATGTTGAGCAGGCACTGCCGCGTCGTCACGGCAAGGCCGGTCCCGTCGCCGTCGAGCGCGCCACCTTCCAGCACCCAGCCGCACGCCTCAGCCGCGATGTGCCGCTTGCGCGCCAGCCGCCCGCCGATCGTATCGTCGTCGGGCAGGTCATATTTGCCGCCCCAGCCGTTGAACTCGAACAACCGAGCGCTGCGGTCGCCGGTGATGATCGGGCCGGTATCGCGCAGCCAGATGTCGCCGAACGGCTCGACCACGATCTCGGCGATGTCGCCGGCATGGCGCCGCGCGGCGAGCCCGGCCTCGTTGTCGGCGACGACCAGCAGCACCTTTTCGCCGTGCCCGTCGGCGTGCACCGCGCGGGCAAAGGCGGCGACCTCCGCCCGCGCAGGTTCGAGATCGTCGACCCATAGTTCCGGGTGGCTCGGAAAGCCGATCCACACTGCCTTGTGCGGCGCCCATTCGGCGGGCGGGGGTTTGACGCTCATTAGTGCCTCGTTGCCTTCACGGCACGCGACCGATCGCGGATCGCGCGGAATTCCGCCGTCTTGTACCAGGTTGGCCAGGCATTGCCCGAGGCGAGCTGACGCCCGAGCCGGTAATAGAGCGTCAGGTCCTCGACCGCGCCCGACCAGTCCCAGCGCGGATCATATTCGTCCTGCGGCTTGTGATAGCGGTTGGCGATATAATCGAGCGACGCGGCATGACCCGCCGCCTCGCCGCCCACGCGCAGATCCTCGCCCGAGCCGCCATCAAGCATCGGCACGCCCAGCTTGGCGAAGCTGAAATGGTCGGAGCGGAAATAGCCGCCACGCTCCGGATTGGGCTCGGGCTTGATCACCCGCCCCTGCGCCGCGACCAGCGGCACGATCAGATCCTCCAGCTCGGACTTGCCCGCCCCGGTGACGACGAAGTCGCGCGCCCGACCGATCACGTTGAGCCCGTCCATGTTTACGCCCCCGACGGTCCGCGCGAGCGGGTAGATCGGATGCTCGGCATAATAACGCGAACCGAGCAGGCCCGATTCCTCCGCCGTCACTGACATGAACGCCATCGAACGCCGCGCCGGCCCGGCTTTCGCCTGCGCTTCGGCGATCGCGACGAGACCGGCCACGCCCGAGGCATTGTCGAGCGCGCCGTTGCAGATACCGTCGCCCTTCACCGCGTCGCAGTGGCCGAGATGGTCCCAATGTGCAGTGTAGAACACCCAGTCATTGGGCGCTGCCGTGCCGGGCAGAATGCCGATGACATTCTTCGACGCGCGGCGGCGGATAGTGTTGGTGAAGCTGATGCTTGCCTTCACGCCGAGCGGCACGGCCTTGAAATCCTTGTGCTTCGCGGCTTCCGACAAGGCATCGAAATCCTGCCCGGCGCTGGCGAACAGCTCCTTCGCCTTGCCGAGCTGCATCCAGCCGATCGCCTGGCTCTGGTCCATATGGTCGCCCTTGGCATCGAGCTCGAGCTGCGGCCCGGTCCAGCTCGACTGCACCACGCCCCAGCCATAAGCGGCGGGCTCGCTGTCATGGACGATGATCGCCGCCGCCGCGCCCTGCCGCGCGGCTTCCTCGAACTTGTAGGTCCAGCGGCCATAATAGGTCATCGCCCGGCCCTCGAACAAACCGTCGCGGCCTGGCGTCTGCCAGTCGGGGTCGTTGACCAGGATGACCACCGTCTTGCCGTGCACGTCGAGCCCGGCATAGTCGTTCCAGCCGCGTTCCGGCGCGTTGATGCCGTAACCGACGAACACCACGTCGGAATTGGCGATGTCGATCTTGGGCACCACGCGATAGGTCGCGATCACCAGGTCGCTGCGATAGGCCAGGCTGACCGGGACCTTGCCGCCGGTGAAGGTCAGCGGCGACACGTTCTGCGCGTTGATCTCGACCATCGGCACTTGCTGGAACCAGCTGCCATGATTGCCCGGCTTGAGGCCTGCGGCCTTGAAGCGCTCGACGATATAGGCGGTGGCCTTGTCTTCGCCCGGCGAGGTCGGGTGACGCCCCTCGAACGCATCCGACGACAGGGTACGCGTGACGTCCTTCAAGGTCTGGACCGAGATGGCCGGCGCGGGCGCGTCACGGGCGATGGCCGCGCTGGCAAGCAGGGAGAGGCCGAGCAATATGGCAGAACGCATGGGTACCCCCGGGATAAAGAATTGGCGCCGTTCTGGCAGCGTCTCATGGACCGCGCAACTATCGTGCCTCAGCACGCTTGCCGGGCGACGAGGCCTCTCTATGCTGCGCGCCATCTAATGGAATTTCGGGGGAAAATCATGTTTCGTCACCTTCTGGCCGGGGCCGCGCTGCTGCTGACGGCCAGCGCGGCCCAGGCCACCAGCGACGCGGCGACGCGCTTCGGTGCGCGTGCAACGGTGCGCGACATCAGCCTGTCACCCGACGGCAAGCACATCGCGTTCGTTGCCCCGGCGGCGGGGCACGGCGCGGCCTTGTTCATCGTCTCGACCGAAGACGGCGTGCCAAAATCGATTCTGAAATCGACGGGCAGCCCGGATCAGCTGCAATGGTGCCGCTGGTCGACCGACACGCGGCTGGTCTGCGGCATCTACATGATCCTCACCGGCGCGGACGGCCTGATCGAGTTCACACGGCTCGTCACGATCGACGCGACCGGCGAGAACCTCAAGCTGCTCAGCGCGCGTGATTCGTCATACGCCATGGGGATGGCCAATCTCGGCGGCTCGGTGATCGACTGGACCGGTGACGGCACCGGCGGCACCGTCCTGATGACGCGAGACTACGTCCCCGAGGAATCGATCGGCCGCCTGGCCGCTGACGTGCGCGAGGGGCGGGGTGTCGAGCGGGTCGATACGACCACGCTGAAGCGCACAAACGTCGAGGCGCCACGTGCCGGCGCGGCGCGCTACATGAGCGACGGCAACGGCAAGGTGCGGATCCTGGCGATGCGCCGCAAGGACACCGACGGCTATGACAAGGGAGAGCTGATCTATTACTACCGCAAGGCCAACAGTCGCGAATGGCTGCCGCTGGCATCGGGCGCCGAGGCGGCGAGCTTCGCGCCGCTCGCGGTCGATAGCCGGCATGACGTGGTCTACGGCATGGCCGACAAGGATGGCCGCGCCGCGCTGTTCTCCGTCGCGCTCGACGGCAGCCTCAAGCGCACATTGGTGCTGGAGCGGCCCGACGTTGATGTCGACGAGTTGCTGTCGATCGGTCGGCAGGACCGTGTCGTCGGCGCAAGCTATGCGACCGAGCGTCGCCAAACCGAGTTCTTCGATCCGGAATTGCGGGCGCTGAGCGCCTCGCTGTCCAAAGCGCTACCCGGCCTGCCGCTCGTCAGCTTCGTCGATGCCAGCGCTGACGAAAGCAAGCTGCTGCTGTTCGCGGGCAGCGATGTCGATCCCGGCCACTATTACCTGTTCGACAAGGCTACCCGCCATCTGAGCGAGGTGTTGCCGGCGCGGCCGGAACTCGCCCAGACCAGGCTCGCCACGGTCAAGCCGATCAACTTTCCGGCGGGCGACGGCACGATGATCCCCGGCTATCTGACATTGCCGCCGGGCAGCGACGGCAAGAACCTGCCAACGGTCGTCATGCCGCATGGCGGTCCTGGTGATCGCGATGAATGGGGTTTCGACTGGCTGGCGCAGTTTCTCGCCAATCGCGGCTTCGCCGTCCTGCAGCCCAACTTTCGCGGTTCGGCAGGCTACGGTTCGGCCTTCCTGCAAAAGAACGGCTTTCAGTCGTGGCGCGGCGCGATCGGTGACGTCAACGACAGCGGGCGCTGGCTGATCAAGCAGGGCATCGCCGACCCGAACAAGCTCGCGATCGTCGGCTGGTCCTATGGCGGCTATGCCGCGCTCCAGTCGGGGGTGGTCGATCCGGCCCTGTTCAGGGCGATTGTCGCGGTGGCACCGGTCACCGATCTCGAGACGCTGCGCGGCGAGAGCGAGGGTTTCAGCAATCACCAGCTGGTCGATGCCTATATCGGCCATGGCGCGCATGTCCGCGAAGGGTCGCCGGCGCAGAATGCCGGGCGGATCGCGGCGCCGGTGCTGATATTCCACGGTGATCGTGATCGTAATGTCGGCATCGGCGAGTCACGCATGATGGCGGCGCGGCTCAAAGGGGCGGGAAAGCAGGTCGAGCTGGTCGAATATCACGACCTCGACCACCAGCTCGACGACAGCGAGGTGCGCGCCGGGATGCTCGACAAGGTGGACGGCTTCCTGCGCACCGCGCTGCATTTGCCGCCGGCGCCGTAACGATGCGGCGATGCGGCGAGGGTTGCTTGCCGACCGGCCCGACTTCGCTATCATGCCGGCAAGATAATGAAATCAGGGGGAAGAATGAAACGGTCGTATATCGCGGGGGCGGCGATACTGCTCGCCAGCCAGCATGCTGACGCCGCCAGCGATGCCGCCACGCGCTTCGGCGCGCGCGAGGACATACAGCAGATCAGCCTGTCGCCCGACGGCAAGCACATCGCGGTCATTCAACCATGGGCGGGCGCCGGATCGACGCTGTTCACCGTCTCCGTCGCCGATGGAGCGATCGCGCCGGTAACGCGCGGGTCGGGTTTCCCCGACCGCCTGCTCGGCTGCTATTGGGCCTCCAACACGCGACTGACCTGCAACGTCCAGGTGCTGGTCAACGATGGCACGCAATATCTCGGCTTCGACCGGATTCTCGCGGTCGATCTGGACGGCAAGAACATGAAGATGCTGAGCGCGCGCACCACCGATCGCGCGCTCGGCAACGACCAGGACGGCGGCACGGTGATCGACTGGCAGACCGGCGCCGATGACGGTGGCGTGCTGATGACGCACAATTATGTCGCCGAGGCTTCGACCGGCACGCACCTCGCCAATGTCAACAGCGGCCTGGGCGTCGACTGGGTCGATACCACGACGCTCAAGCACCGCGTCATCGAACAGCCACGCGGCGGCGCGACCAGCTACCTGACCGATGGCCATGGCGCGGTGCGCATCATGGCGGTGCGCGGCACGGACAGCTCAGGGTATGACGCCAACCTCATCCGCTATTCCTTCCGGGCAAAGGACAGCAGGAGCTGGCAGCTCCTCGGCACTGAAACCATCAATGGCAGCGTCAGTGTCGGTTTCACACCGGTCGCCGTGGATCGTGACAAGAACGTCGCCTATGGCTTCGACGTCGCCAATGGACACACCGCCTTGTTCTCCGTCGCGCTCGACGGCAGCGGCAAGCGCGAATCGGTGCTGGCGCGCGACGATGTCGATGTCGATGCGCTCATCCGACTCGGCCGCTCGCGCCGCGTGGTCGGCGCCAGCTTCGTCACCGACCGGCGCGAGACCGTCTATTTCGATCCCGAGCTGAAGCGGCTGACCCAGTCACTGGGTAAGGCACTCCCCGGCACGCCGCTGATCGATATCGTCGATGCCAGCGCCGACGAGAGCAGGCTGCTGATTGTCGCCCGCGGCGATGTCGATCCCGGTCGCTACTATCTGTACGACAAGACCAACCATCATCTCGACGAAGTGCTGCCGACACGGCCGCAGCTGGCCCAGACCAAACTCGCCGCAGTCAAGCCAATGACCTATCCTGCGGCGGACGGTACCCAGATTCCGGGCTATCTCACCCTGCCGCCGGGCAGCGACGGGAAGAACCTGCCGACGATCGTCATGCCGCATGGCGGGCCGGACTCGCGCGACGAATGGGGCTTCGACTGGCTGGTGCAGTTCTTCGCCAATCGCGGCTATGCCGTGCTGCAGCCCAATTTCCGCGGCTCGACCGGCTATGGTCAGGCCTATTTCAACAAGAACGGCTTCCATAGCTGGCAAACCGCGATCGGCGACGTCAATGATGGCGGACGCTGGCTGATCAAGCAGGGCATCGCCGATCCGGCGCATCTGGCGATCGTCGGCTGGTCCTATGGCGGCTATGCCGCGCTGCAATCGGCGGTGCTCGACCCGAACCTGTTCAAGGCGATCGTCGCCGTGGCGCCGGTCACCGATCTCGAGATGTTGCGCCAGGAGCATAGCGGCTTCACCGACTTCCCGCAGGTCGATGCTCAGATCGGTCACGGTCCCTATATTCGCGCCGGGTCGCCGGCGCAGAATGCCGAGCGGTTCGTCGCACCGGTTCTGCTGTTCCACGGCGACCGCGACCAGAATGTTGGCATCGGCGAGTCGCGCTTGATGGCATCGCGATTGAAGGGCACCGGCAAGGCGGCGGAGCTGGTCGAGTTCCATAATCTCGACCACCAGCTCGACGACAGCACGGTGCGCGCCGGGATGCTCGACAAGATGGACGGCTTCCTGCGCACGTCGCTGCACCTGCCGCCAGCACCGTGAACGAAAAGGGGCGGCCGTTGCCGGCCGCCCCTGTTGTGTTCGTGAGACCCGAAGATCAGCGCGAATAGAACTCGACCACGAGGTTCGGTTCCATCTTCACCGGATAGGGCACCTCGTCGAGCGTAGGCACGCGCGTGAAGGTGATCTTGGCGGCGCCGTCCGGGGCGACGTAATCGGGGATGTCGCGCTCGGCGAGGCTCTGCGCTTCCATCACCAGCGCCATCTCCTGCGCCTTGGCGCCGAGCGTGATCTCCTGGCCCGGGAAGACGCGGCGCGAGGCGATGTTGCACTTCACGCCGTTGACGCGGACATGGCCGTGCGAAACGAGCTGGCGTGCGGCGAACACCGTCGGCGCGAACTTGGCGCGGTAGACGATGATGTCGAGGCGCTGCTCGAGCAGGCCGATCAGGTTCTGGCTGGTATCGCCCTTCATGCGGGCGGCCTCATGGTAGCAGGCGCGGAACTGCTTCTCGGTCACGTCGCCATAATAGCCCTTGAGCTTCTGCTTGGCGCGCAGCTGAATGCCGAAGTCGGAGACCTTGCCCTTGCGGCGCTGGCCGTGCTGGCCGGGGCCATATTCACGCTTGTTCACCGGGGACTTGGGACGACCCCAGATGTTCTCGCCCATACGGCGATCGAGCTTGTACTTGGCGCTGGAGCGCTTCGACATGATAATAACCTTCGTGCAAGTGCCAACAACAAGACCGGCCCTTCCCAATGGAAAGAGCCGATCGATACCCGGTCATCGCCTGTTTACGAGAAACAGGGCCACCGCTTCACCGGGGTGCGGGGCCATTCGCGAAGGCGGCGCCTCTGGCAGAAAGAGGCGCCCGCGTCAACCGAACTAGTTCGAGCCCATCGATGCGCGCGGCCGATCGGCGAACTGCCGCGCGTCCGCGGCGTTGGCCGCATCGATCTGCGCCCATTCGGCCTTGGTGTGGCAGCTATGCTTGGGCATGATCGAGCCGGTCACCTCGAGCGAACGGCAGACCTTCTTTTCCTTGGGCGGCGCGGGCGTATCCTCAGCGAAGGCCCCGCCAGCGAGAATCGTCAGCCCGGCGAACAGACCGACGGCGGCAAGCGTCTTCATCGACTTCTCCATATTGTTCATCGCTTCGACAGTACGCGATATTTATTCGCGGCGGACCTCTGGCTCGTTCTGGCCCTGGATCGCAGCGTCACTCGCCTGCCACTCGGCCGCTGTCTTGCAGACCATCTTGGGAATGCGCGAATATGTCCTCTGATCAGCGCGACAGATCTTCTTTTCCTTTTTCGGCTTCTCCTGGGTCGTGGCAGCAGGAGCCGGCGCAGGGGCCGCGTCCGGCGCGACCATCAGGGCCGGCGAACCAAGTGCGAGAAGAGATGCGAGAAGCAAAGTCATACAATCTCCGAGAAAAACTTGCTGGCCCTAAACGGTGTGACGCGCGTTGGAAAGTAGAATTCCACTTCTTTTCAAGGCCGTGGTCGCTTTTTTCCATCGAGTGCGGACAATACGCCACGCATCGTGCGGATCTCCATGCTCGACCAGCCGGGCTTGGTGAGCATGGTGCGCAAGGTGCGGCGGGTGGTCGGCTCGCGATCGGGCGGGAAGTAATAGCCGGTGTGGGCGAGCATTGAATCGAGCTGCTGAATCATGCCCTCCAGCTCCTCATGCGGGGCGGGATCGGGCAGGTCGGTTTCGGGCGGCGAGGCGAGGGCCATGCCCTTGGACCATTCATAGGCGACGAGGATGACGGCCTGGGCGAGGTTGAGGCTGCCGAACTCAGGGTTGATCGGCACGGTGATGATGGTGCGCGCCAAGGCCACGTCGTCTGTCTCCAGCCCGGAGCGTTCGGGGCCGAACAGGATCGCGGCGCGGCCGGGGGCGGCGTGGATGTCGATGGCGGCCTGTTCGGGCGTGACGACGGGCTTGGTGACGCCGCGCTTGCGCACCGTGGTGGCGTAGACCTGGGGGCAGTCGGCGACGGCTTCCGCGACGGTCTCGAGCACCACGGCCTTGTCGAGGACGATGTCGGCGCCGCTGGCGGCGGGGCCGGCGGAGGGGTTGGGCCAGCCGTCGCGCGGGGTGACGAGGCGCAACTCCAACAGGCCGAAATTGAGCATCGCCCGCGCCGCCTTGCCGATATTCTCGCCGAGTTGCGGACGGACGAGGACGATGACGGGCGGTGGGGCCTTTGCGATGGTCAAACCTTGCCGACCTCGCTGCCAGCCTCGGTGACGGAACCGGCGAACTCCTCGAAATCGCGGGCTTCGCTGAAGTCGCGATAGACGCTGGCGAAGCGGATATAGGCGACCGAATCGAGGCCCTTGAGGCCGTCCATCACCATCTCGCCGATGCGTTGGGTGGAGACCTCGCCCTCGCCCAGGGTTTCGAGCTGGCGCTGGATGCCGGAGACGAGCTTTTCGAGGCGGAGCGCGTCGATCGGGCGTTTGCGCGCGGCGATCGAAACCGAGCGGAGGAGCTTCTCGCGGTCGAAGGGTTCGCGCTTGTCCTCGCTCTTGAGGACGACGAGTTCGCGGAGCTGGATGCGCTCGAAGGTGGTGAAGCGCGCGGCGCAGCCCTCGCACTGACGGCGGCGACGGATCGCGGCGCCGTCCTCGGTGGGACGGCTGTCCTTCACCTGGCTGTCTTCATGGCCGCAAAAGGGGCAGCGCATCCGGGCTCAGTCCTTCGACAGCTTGGTGTAGGCGGCGATGCTTGCGCCGACGATGGCGCCGGTGATCGGGCCGATGAAGGGGATGGGGAGGGCGGCTACGGCGCCGATGGCGGCGCCCTTGGCGATTGAGGCGCCTAGGGTGCTGTTTGAGCCGGAGCTGGTGGCGCGGTGGCGGGCGTCTTCGGCGAAGGCGCGGGCGGCGCGGAGGTCGTCGTCGGCTGTGGTGCGGTAGTGGGTGGCGGATTCGGTGATGGTGGCGCCGCAGTTGGAGCAGAAGTTTGCGCCGGACTGGAGGTCGGTGCCGCAGGCTTGGCAGGACTGACTCACTGCCCCTCTCCCCGGCCCTCTCCCCGGAGGGGAGAGGGAGAATTGTTCGCGCTCATCAGAAGCCCTCCGCATAAATCGGGAAGCGGGCGCAGAGGGCGGCTACACGTTCCTTTACGTTCGCTTCGATCTGGGCGTCGCCGGCTTCGCCGTTCTTGCGCAGGCCTTCGAGGACGTCGGCGACCATGTTGCCGATTTCGCGGAATTCGGCCGGGCCGAAGCCGCGGGTGGTGCCGGCGGGGGAGCCGACGCGGATGCCGCTGGTCTTGGTGGGGGGGAGCGGATCGTTGGGGATGCCGTTCTTGTTGCAGGTGATGCCGGCACGCTCGAGCGCCTCGTCGGCGTCCTTGCCGGTCACGCCCAAGGGCGAGAGGTCGACCAAGGCGAGATGCGTGTCGGTGCCGCCGGAGACGATCTCGGCGCCGCGCTCCTTGAGGGTGGCGGCGAGGACCTTGGCGTTCTCGACCACGGCGGCGATGTAGCTGTTGTACTCGGGGCGCAGTGCCTCGCCGAAGGCGACGGCCTTGGCGGCGATGACGTGCATCAGCGGGCCGCCCTGCAAGCCCGGGAACACCGCCGAGTTGATCTTCTTGGCGATGGCCTCGTCATTGGTCAGCACCATGCCGCCGCGCGGACCGCGGAGCGTCTTGTGCGTGGTGGTGGTGACGACATGGGCATGGGGCAGCGGCGAGGGGTGCAGGCCGCCGGCGACGATGCCGGCGAAATGCGCCATGTCGACCATGAAATAGGCCCCGACCTCATCGGCGATGGCGCGGAAACGGGCGAAGTCGATCTGGCGCGGATAGGCCGAGCCGCCGGTGATGATCAGCTTGGGCTTGTGCTCGCGGGCGAGGCGCGCGACCTCGTCATAATCGATCAGATGGGTGTCGGGGGTGACGCCGTACTGCACGGCGTTGAACCATTTGCCCGACATCGCCGCGCGGGCGCCGTGGGTGAGATGGCCGCCGGCATCGAGGCTGAGGCCCATGATGGTCTCACCGGGCTTGACCAGCGCGAGCATCACCGCGCCATTGGCCTGGGCGCCGGAGTGCGGCTGGACATTGGCGAAGCCGCAATCGAACAGCTGCTTGGCGCGCTCGATCGCCAGCGTCTCGACCTCGTCGGACGGTGCGCAGCCCTGGTAATAACGCTTGCCGGGATAGCCTTCGGCATATTTGTTGGTCAGCACCGAACCCTGCGCCTCCAGCACGGCGCGCGAGACGATGTTCTCGCTGGCGATCAGCTCGATCTGGGTCTGCTCGCGGCGCAGCTCATGGTTGATGCCGGCGAATATGGCGGGGTCGGCATCGGCCAGGCCGCGGGTGAAGAAGCCATCTGGCTGGACGTCGTGGAGCGTCGAGGGGCTGGTGCTCATGCGGGGTCCTTTACGAAAGGCGGTTGGCCGAGTTTGTCGATACGGGCGGCGTGACGGCCGCCCTCGAACGCGGTGGAAAGGAAGGCGGCGACGCAGGCCTTTGCCATATCCTCCCCGATAAGCCGCGCGCCGAGCGCGACGACATTGGCGTCGTTATGCTGGCGCGCCAGGGTGGCGGCATAGGGATTGTCGACCAGCGCGCAACGCACATCAGGGTGGCGATTGACCGCGATGGAGATGCCGATGCCCGAGCCGCACAAGGCGACGCCGCGCTCCGCCTCTCCGGCCGCGACGGCGCGGGCCAGGGCGAAACCGAAATCGGGATAATCGACGCGCGCATCGCTGTCTGGGCCGAGATCGAGCACGTCATGCCCCTCCCCACGCAACCAGTCGGCCAGCACGGCCTTGAGCGCGAAGGCGGCGTGATCCGAAGCGATGGCGATGCGCATGGGTGGGCGCGGTTCCCGGTTGGATGGCGTGGACGAGGCGGCCTTTACGCAAAGCATGGGGGAATTGCCACAGGGGAGACGCGGTTTGGGGCCGGTGTTTTTCGCAGGCGCGCATTCGGCCGGGGCGCGGCCAGAAAAGCGCGCGGAAATTCCCTGCCAATTCCAACCCGGCAGGGAATTTGGCAGGGAATTGCGATTTTTTCCCGTGGGCGCCGGGGCATTCTCTGTTCCGGTCTCTGTTATTGCCTGTTCCGCGTCCACCCGGGGCCGGTAAGCGGCTGAATTTGCGGGGATGTTGGGGATAACAGAGGCCATTGATTTTTGGGCACCCGTCATGGGCAGCCTGAGGAGCATAAATTGCGCGCAGATCAACGGGTTATGTGCAGTCCTCCTGTTATCTCGGAACAGAGGATAACAGGGCGCGGAACAGGGAAATAACAGGGAAGCACGCGCGACGGCGCATTGCCTGGCGAGCGGCGCGTCGGACGGGTGGCAAGGTGCGTTGCGCATGGCCGTAGTCTGGCCGCGACGCGCCGAAAGTTGAATCATGGCGACGGCCCATGACGGCGCACCATGATGGAGCAACCCGCTGGACACGAATGAAACCAGAGGGTTACATGACCTCGCGCCCGGGGGGATTCGTGATCAGATTGGCAGGCTGCGCGATCGTCGCAGGATTAGGGTGCGCGGCACCGCTCAGCGCGCAACAAGCGCCGACGGCCAGCACATCGCTGAGCGCGGCGCAGCTGTTCGCCTTTGCCGATGCGGCGCGCGACGCCGGGCGCTATGCAGATGCCGAGGCGGCGTATCGCGCG
>Ga0307510_10000080_pt1 | contig 72887 bp, 51 predicted proteins | sample 12_EM_MG_FD_207224 | JGI IMG/M metagenome (GOLD analysis project Ga0307510, IMG submission 207224) | Populus trichocarpa ectomycorrhiza microbial communities from riparian zone in the Pacific Northwest, United States - 12_EM | ecosystem: Host-associated > Plants > Roots > Unclassified | place... | reverse complement strand
CTAAATATATTGAAATTTTTTTAGAACGCGTCTGGTTGGGGATAAGTGGTTACACCTATTTATTTAACTATTTCAATTATTGAATTAAATTTATTTACTTCGTGGGAGTACATGCGTGTACGTTAGTGGGAGGCTTTGGTTATTAGCGGCATCAATTTTATTAAACCAAAGCCTTATCTATGGAACAGAAAATCTTATCTCTTGAAGATTTAATCACTTATCTGTGTTCGCTTCATCCTCTCTCATTACCGAAAGCTCTGAAAGAGCGTCTGCAGGAAATCGTAAAAGTAAAAATCATTAAAAAGAAAGAGCATTTATTGTCTGGGGGAGAGACCTGTAGACACATTTATTTTATTAAACGAGGGTTATTGCGGTGTTATTATTATAATGAAAATGATGAGGAAGTGACGGGTTGGATCTTTGGTCAAAAAAAGACTGTAGTGGGTGTGCAGAGCTTTTATACTCAAAAACCGGGCTTTGAGTATATTCATGCGTTAGAGGAAACCGAAGTCTTTTATATTTCACACGATGAATTGATGGCTCTTTATCTGGAATTTCCGGCGTTTTGTTTTGTCGCAGTGACTTTGACAGTCGAATACCTGATGTTCTGGTTCTCGCAGTTGTGCAGTTTTAGGAGGCTAGATACGCAGCAGAGATTTGATCAAATAATGAATAGTGATGAAGCCGGTCTCTTCAATCTGGTGCCGTTGAAATATCTGGCTTCTTATTTAAATATGAGTGCTGAAACGCTTTCGCGGTTGAGAAGTAATTCTTGATTTTTGTCATTTTTTTATAGGGGAGGCTGTTCTAATTTGGTTGTATAAAAATATAAAAATATGCAACCAAATTATTTTGAAGATCTCCATGAGCAAATGGAGCATGATCTCCTGCAAATTGTTCTCTTTAATTATTTAATAAACGACTGCAATTGGTTGGATGTACAGTTTTTTGTGCGTCAACAGAAGGGTGGTTTTATCATTGTGGGATTCCAAATGAGTTGGACTCTATCTGTTTTTTGGTAGATCCGGGATTTTCTACCGGCCAGTTTGTTAACCTATAAGTTGCGTTTATGAAAATAGTTCATATCTTTGCACCAGAAGGTGGTGCTGAGAAAGGGGAGGGATTGTGGGCTGTGGAATATGAGGGGAAAGAGATGAATGAATTTGAGATGTTGGTGAGATTGTGGGATGATTCAATATATATGTATGCTTTTTGCAGTGAGCATTTGAGTGACGTTCGGGAGAAGTTCGGGTATGAAATTGATGCGGTAACGGCTGCCGCTGAATTAAAGGAGGAAGCGGAAGAATTGGTTCAGTATTTGAACCAATTGGGGACTCGGGGGCTGGCTGGAGCTAACTTGCAATATGTATTTAAGCCTCTTGATAATACTCAATCTACTATTACAGAGTTGCAGCTATCTAAGGGAGCTTTTAACAACAGGACCGGGCGAGTTCCTAAATTGCGAATATATGCAGTTCGCATCGACAAAAATACTTATGTTGTTACTGGCGGAGCCATTAAACTTACGCATCGGATGCAGGATCGGCCGCATACCGATGAACAGCTTCACAGATTACGTACTGTAAGAGACTGGTTGAAGGAACAGGGTATTTATTATTCTGAAGATCTAACAAATTTACTATGACCTTAAAAGAAAAATTAGACAAAATCACTTCCCCGAACAAGTCCAATTGGTTGAAAGAGGCGTTGGACAGACAGGCTACAGTTGGAGCGAGGAGAAATTCATGGAAGGTAGCTTTGCGGGTATTGAGTATTTTGGATGAACGTAGAATGAGCCAGACGGAGCTTGCCGAAAAAATGGGGGTTAGCCGTCAGCAAGTGACAAAGATTTTGAAAGGAGAAGAAAATTTCACTTTTGAGACTATTGACAAATTAGAGAAGGCCCTAGGTGTTACGCTGATTACAGTGGTATTTCCCGAGAAATCACCTGAATATGACAAATCACTGAATGCGACGGTGCCGAAGAAGAGTAAGCAGGGTTAAGCCAGGGCAATTTTTTAGGTGTAAAAGCGTTTGTCCTCAACGATGAGTTACGCCATAAAAGCTACGAAAGAACGTCACAAGGATCTTCAGCCGATGCCCGACAAACATGAAACGATCCCTATCGAGTGGAAGTTCACTCCGGATGAGTTTGGGCGAATAGGGATGGGCGATATTCCATGGGAATTTGGTGACAAGCGATTTTCATACGTGGAAGACAATTGTTTATATATTCATGAATTTCTTGGTCGCTGTCTTTATATGGTTTGGTTTGAAGAGCGCGGAGATTTTATGTTTGCGTGGCAATTGCAGTTGAATAGTTTTGGGGCTTCCTCCAGCTTGAATAATCCGGAATATCATCTGGGTGTCGTTCGGCAATACATAAATAACCGGCTTATAAGGGGAAACATGGACGCTGTACTGGAGAATAGTGATATTGTCCGGGATCAGATCCGGGCGACTATCAACGACAATAATCATCCATTGCCGGAAGAACCGATGTTGACAGATAAAATATATCAGTATAGAGATCTAAATTTTATCGTTAAGATCGACCGCTATAGCAACCTGTATACTGAATATGAGCTGATCAAAGACGGATCGTGTATCCAGGGAAGAATTGATCATAGTTAATTTCCCAGAGAATCTATCTTTTGATATACCTCTTTAAAACAGTTCCAGGCTGTATGTTCGCGGACGGGTCCTTTCTGGCCTACTCCGTAGTAGCCATTCAGGAAGTATTGAGTTGGGGACCAGGTTGTCTCCACGACACCCAGGAAGCGCGTCTTCATTTCGGGAGTTGATTCTGCTCTGAACCGGATCATATCATCCACCTGTACAATACCGTAGGAAGAAACCCGCCAGGGACAGGACACGACCCGCAGGCCTTTCATCGCGAAATAAATGGCTGTCTTGTCGGGGCGCTCGTAATGCCAGTCGCAAATAACAACGTCTTTTGGGATCAGGTCGACGGCCCTGTAGGAATTGTTGTAGCTGGCTTCCCACTTGCCGATGCCGGTGGTTTTACCGTCGATAAGGCGATCGCCCCAGATCCATAATTCCCGACCTTTTTCTGCCAGATGATCGTGGATAGCCCTAACCTCACCGGCAAACAATACAGAAGGATCGACTCCACCGCAGCGGGGGCATTTGCTTTCCCCCAGATAAAAGACCTCATCCATGCCGCCGTGAAAGGCCGTGCATTCAAATGCATCGCAGAGTTCGTCGATGACGGCAAAAAGGACTTCGTGAATTTTGGGATGAAGGGGACAGTAACTCCTGCAATAAAGGTTGTCGGCATTTGGCCAGACATATTTTTCAGGATTCTTTACCCAGGGTGTCTCGTCAAACTCGGGATAGGCTTGCAATAGTTTCCCTGTACGCTCCTGCCAGCCCTGGTGGCCCAGGAGATTTATCTGTGGGATGATCCGGATCTTATGTTGGGCACAGGCCTTTACTATCTTTTTTACATCTGCATTGGACAGGGCGAAGCTATCCGTCAGCTCGGGATGTGTCCTGAACTGGTAATGATAGTCCACCAGGAGGAATAAAGTATTGACTTTCCGGGGTGCCAGTTCTTCGTTGATAAAACGAACAAACGAATCGAGTCCTGCCGGTCGGGGGGCGTCGATACAAAAACCTCTTACGGGAAGGAGACTGTCCAGTTTTTGCTGAGCATGGGAAGAAAACGGGCTGAAGAGGAAAAGCGCAATCGTTGTAAGGATAAAAGGTCTCATGGACGGACGGTTTTAGTAAAAATAGTAAATTGTCGCAAATCACCCCTTATTTGTCTCAAGCAGGTGTTTTCGAGGATTGGAATACCTTCTATTTTTGGATAATCAATTATTAACCAATGAAGCAGTATCTTTTATTCATCCTCTTATTTTTATCTACAGCTGTAACGGCACAAATACAACCGAAAATGAACAAGCCAGCCTTTGAAAGTGGTTATGCGCAACTGGGGCCATTGAAAATGTATTATGAGATCCATGGCAAAGGCGGGGTGCCCCTGGTCTTACTCCATGGAGGAGGCTCAACCATTAAAATCTCATTTGGGCGTGTGCTGGACTCGCTGGCAGCGGACCGGCAGGTCATTGCGGTAGAGTTGCAGGCGCATGGTCATACCAGGGATATAGGCAAGCCAACTTCCTTTAAACAGGATGCGGATGACGTGGCTGCCTTACTCAAATACCTTAATATACCCAAGGCCGATATCCTTGGTTTTAGCAATGGCGGGCAGACTGGGATGCAGATCGCGATCAGCCATCCGGAAGTCGTCAACAAGCTGATCATTATGGGTGCCTTCTATCAGCGGGAAGGGACGTTCGTCGGCTTTTGGGACGGCTTTGCTAAAGCCACTTTGAAGGATATGCCGGAAGCGCTGAGGGCTGCCAATTTGCGGGAAGACCCTGATACGAATCATCTGCAGATCATGTTTGAAAGGGACAAGGCGAGGATGGAAGCGTTCAAAGACTGGTCGGATGAGGATGTGCACTCTATCAAAGCCAAAACATTGATCTTTTCGGGGGATCATGATGTCCTTACTACCGAACATGCGGTGAAGATGTCGAGGATCATACCCAATGCGGAGCTTGTCATCGTTCCGGGCACCCATGGCTCTTATCTTGGAGAAGAGGGGTCGGGAGACGGGAAGATGCCCGCGATAACGGTTGGACTTGTAAAGGAGTTCCTGGATAAGTGAGGGGGACTTATCTTTGTCCAAAAATCGACAATGTCTATCAGCTGCGCCATTCCTGCCGATATACCTGCTCTGACCCGTCTTGTAAACAGTGCTTACCGGGGCGAAGGAGGCTGGACCCATGAATCTCATCTGCTCTCGGGCCGCGAACTAATGACAGCGGAATAGACGAACTGATGCGTGATCCGCAATCGATGATATTGAAATATACGGATGAGCAGGAAGTGCCGGTTGGCTGTGTGTATCTGCAAAAGCAGGGCAGTAAACTATACCTGGGGCTGTTGAGTGTAAGCCCGGAGCGCCAGGGCAAAGGTGTAGGCCAGGACCTGCTGAACTCTGCTGTTGCATATGCCAGGGAGATCGGTTGTACCAGCATTCGTATAACTGTGATCTCTGTTCGACACGAGCTTATCGAGTGGTATGAACGGCACGGCTATAAGCGGACCGGTGAGATAGAGCCCTTCCATGCCGGGGAGAAGTTCGGTGTTCAAAAACAACGGTTGGAACTGGTGGTGCTGGAAAGGCCGGTTGATTAGCGTTTGCTGGCGGCGATGTATTCCTTCATTGTGATCTTACCACTGATCAGCTGAGTGTAGAGAAATTCACGAGTCGGCTGAGCGATCTTTATCGATTCTACTACTTCCCTATCGAAGAATAACTGTTTAATAAGCTGTTTCATATTCTTTGTTTTTTACAGTACAAAGATACGAAGCAGCAAGTGTGTAATGTGGACACATTTACCCCGATATTATCATCGCAAAGGGGGAGTGGATTGGTTTAAGTAATTGATAATTAATTTTGTATGGAGCCTGATGACATGAGGTCCAGGAAGACTACCAGCACCCTGATCATCGGAGCAAGCATAGCTGGTTTGGCTTGTGCTGCTGCTTTGCAAAAACAGGGTATCGGGTATATCATCATCGAGAAGGAGGGGCAGACAGCGATGCCCTGGCGTAATCATTACGAGCGTTTGCATTTGCATACGAACAAGCGACGGTCAAGCCTGCCCTTTAAAAAGTGGGGGGCGACCATACCGCGATATCCGGACAAGCGGCAGGTTATAGATTACTTAGACGATTATCAAAAAGAATTCACCATCCAGCCGGTTTTTAATACAACTGCGATGGCTATCCGAAAAGAGGGAGGGCATTGGATAACGGAGACGACCGGTGGGGTCTTCGAGTCAAAATCTCTTATCATGGCAACGGGAGCATATGGCAAACCGAGATCCGTAGACTTTAGAGGGCTTGAAACATATACAGGGAAGGTATTGCATAGCTCTGAATATAAAACGGGGGCAGCTTTCAGCCGAGAAAAAGTATTGGTAGTTGGTTTTGGAAATTCGGCTTGTGAGATAGCCATCGATCTGTATGAGCAGGGGGCAGAGCCTGTAATGGCGGTGCGTTCTGCTGTCAATGTGATCCCGCGGGATATTTTGGGTGTGCCGGTGCTGGAGCTTAGTATACTACTGAGTCATCTTTCGCCGCGAGTGGCCGATGCGATCAGCGCTCCATTGATAAGATGGTTGATCGGTGATATCCGAAAGCTGGGTCTCCGAAAGAAACCTTTTGGGCCACTGGAGCAGATCGCCAGGGAGGGGAAGGCGCCAGTGCTGGATATCGGGACCATCCAACATATCCGGGATGGGCATATCAAAGTTTATGGCGACATCGATCATATTGAAGGGGATCTTGTTTATTTCAATGATGGCAGGAAAGAAGTTTTTCATGCCATCGTTGCGTGTATAGGATATGACCAGAATTATATTGGATTGGCTGCAACCGAAGGGGACGGTTTGTATTTCTGTGGTTACCGGATCAGCCCTACGGGACAGATCCGGGAGATCAGTTCGGATGCAAAAAGGATTGCGAAGGATATTAGTGGGTATTGACGATGACGTAGGCAAGAAACCCGAGAAAAGCAAGATAATATACGCCGACGAGACTGGCGCTATAGAGAAACTTCTTATTGTCCAGCAGAGAGATCTTTCCCTCCATTTCCTGGATAGCTTCTGTGATAGGCATAAATTCTTTTTTAGGTTTAGGGTCTGATAGTAGTAAACGCTTAGGGGCAAAACGTAACCGGCGGGTATAAAAAAAACTCAAGTAATTGATTATCAATTTGTAGGAAATTGTTTGGCGGAGCGGTTACATTCCGGACCCCGGCCTTTACTAATTAAGGTGCGCGGCCAACAGCCGCCCGTTTGAAAATCATAAAAAGAAATGGTATTTTGTAAGCAATAACACTTAATCCCAATCCATGAAAAAGCACTACCTGCTAGGATTGATCCTGATACTCTTTGTTTGTGCCTGTAGTAAGAATCTGTCTGAAGCTGCGGCGGGCTCACCGAGAACGCCTAATAAGCCTCCTGTTCATGATACGACCAGGACTACGCCGGCCGATACAACAAAGCCCAAGATCGATACCACAAGGTTCGACACCGCGAAGGCCGCGACTCCGGTGGCACCTTTCCCGGTAACCGTCGCGGCTGCTCCACCGGCACCGAGCTGTCCTATATCTCTTATCTATGGTGATACCATCATTTATCCTCAGCCGACCAGTGGTGGGGATTATATTGTCACCCCGTTGAACAACCCCGGACCGGGCAAATATTTTTCCTGGCCTGTGGGCATGGTTCTCGATCCCAATACAGGGGCTATCAATGTGACGAAGTCCGAGACGGGATTGAAATACGCCCTTGGTTTTGTCCGCAATGGAACTACCGATACCTGTCTGAGCACCCTGGTCATTGGCGGGGCATCTTATATGGATAGTATATATGTCATTGCCAATGGAGCTACCACGGCTCTCCCTTATTTTGAGGCCGATCCTTATCTGCTGACTACCTGCGCAACCGGTAACGGATGTTCGTTTGATGTTACCGGAACAGCTGCAAACAGCGGGGTTGTTGTCAACTCAGCTACCGGTGTGATCGATGTTCAAAAGACGTTGAACGGGGGGCTTTTGGGTTTGGGCAGCGCCTTTGGGTTAATTCCACAGAATGGGGCCAGCGTCACGACGACTATCTATTATAAATTGACCGATGCCAGCAACAACGCATTACAGCATATCGATGTCCAACTGGTTTATTATAATACCAAGGCAGATATGCAGAATTCGAACCCGGGTTTGGTATCGGGCATATTAAACGCCGTGAATAATCTGCTGTCTGGTCACCTGATCAGTAATTCGGCCAACCCGAGGCCACCTCTAATCGTAATTGTTCGACGTTTAAATTGATATATGTAACATTTCGGCATTGTCAGGCGGCGGATTCTTCCGCTGCCTTTTTGCATTATCTTTAGGTGGTAATGAAGCTGCCTAAAATCGTATTCTTATTACTGGTCTTATTGGTCTGCGGCTCTCCGGAGTTTGGTCATCCGGACCCGCCGGTGGACAAGGTCATCGCCCTTTATCATCAGGCGGATCATCTTTTTCGGCTGGTCAATAATACTCCTGCTACGGATAGTGCGGCTCTTGCCGGTTTTGAGGACGTCATCCGGCTGATGCCATCACTGCCCGGCTTTAAAGAAAAAGATACGGTTTATGCCTTCTCCTGGCTTAAAAAGGGCATTCTGCTGGATGCTTCTGCCAACTATCCCCTTGCCATCGACGCCTATCGCAGGATGCTGGACATCCACTCCCAGGACGACTCCCTCAGTTTCGTAGCGAAGGTTTATGCGGGAGCGGCCTATTACAATCTGAATAATTTTGATTCTGCGGATTATTTCCTGCAAAAGGCGGATCTGATGGCGCCGGAATATCGTAATAGGGATGCCGAGGTCCGGCTATACAATACGCTGGGGGTAATGTACTATGACAATGGCAACTACCGGCAGGGTATCAACTACTTTAATCAGGCGTTGAGGCTGGTAGAGGGCAGACGGCCCTTGGACAAGATCTCCGCCATCAATCTGCAAACGAATATCGCCACCTGTTTTTTCAAGCTGGGGCTTTACCAGGAGGCATTGGACCTATACAAGAAAGCATTGACCGGGCATCTTTCCACCAACTTTATTTATATCAATATGGGGCGGACCTATGCTGCCCTGGAGCAATACCCGGAAGCGATGGCGGCCTTCAGGCTTGTGGATGTTGTCAAGGTGCCTGCTGTATGGAATGAAATGGGATATACCCAACTGCAGCTGCACCGGCCTGATTCCTGCGTTTGGTTCCTGGACAAGCTGCGTGCGAGGGAGCAGGCCAGGGCTGGCTCGATCAACCGGCTGGATATCGGCATCAACCAGCTGTATCGTGCCGACCTGCTGACGGAACAGCATCAATATAAGGATGCTCTTGCTTCTTTGCAGGAAGCTATAGATCTGCTGACGGTTTCTTCCGGCTATTTCCGGCTTTTCGATGCTTTGTTCAAGAAGGCGCAGGTGCTGGATCTGCTCTATAAGACTGAACCTACCGAAAGCTGGTTGTTAGCATCGTGGAAGGCCTATACGGCGGCCTTGTCGCTGTTGCGATATATCGAAAAAAGTTATGACACGGATGATGCCAAGCTGTTCCTGAAGAAGAAAAGCGCCGGGGTATATGACGGAGCGCTTGCTGTATGTCTACAGCTTCACCAGTTACATCCGGATAGCGCCTTTCTCGAGCAGGCCTTCCTGATCAGCGAGAAAAGTAAGGCGACCATTATCTTCGCCAATCTACAGGAAAATGCATTTGCAAACGGGCTTACGGGAACGGACGGGCAGGCCCTGAAAGAAATGCGCAATATCAAATACAATATTGCCCGGCTGAATGTACAATCGGAAGAATCTAATAGTCCGGAGGCGATGCAGGCCATGATGCGGAAAAGGGCGGACTATGAGATAGCGCTGGCGAAGCTGCAAAAACAGCTGGAGCAGAACAGTGCCTATTATAAGCTAAAATATGATGATGAGGGGCCGGGTCTGAAAGAGATACAGCAAAGGTTAAGTGGAGATCAGGCATTGGTTAGTTATTATACTGCCGCGGGTGCGCTGCACACGTTCGTGCTGACCCGGCAAGCCATTGCCTATCATCGGAATGACTCCATAACGGCCTTGCAAAAGGATGTGGAAAGCTGGGTGGGCATGCTAAAGGTGACGGATAATGGAAGGAAATTCAAGGGGGGGCTGGTAGGAGAGAGGCTTTGGCGGCAGCTGGTAAAACCTATACAGGAAGCTGCGCCGTCAAAAAAGGAGTGGATCGTCATACCGGATGGCTTCTTATACTATCTTCCTTTTGAATCGTTGCCTGGCGGGGAGGGGGAGGACTATTTGATTCGGAGTCTGACGATCAGCTACCGGATGTCCAGCCGGTTACTGGGTGCTTCGGGGGAGAAAGTGGCGGGGAGGGAAGTATTATCCTTTGCGCCGTTCGGTTCCCGATCGTCTGCTGATCTTCCGCAGCTGGTTGCTTCGCGGGATGAAATAGCTGGTTTGGAGGGTGGGCAGTATATCGACAGCAGCGCGACGAAGAGTAATTTTTTACGAGTAGCCAATCACTATCCTGTTATCCATCTGGCTACGCATGCGATCTCTTCTCTGACCAGTGCGGCTGGTTCTTTTATAGCCTTCTATCCGGTGGGTTCGCGGTCGGATGAAAACAATCTGTACCTGGAGGAGTTGTATGGCCTGAATCTCAGCGCTACGCGGCTGGTCATTATCAGCGCCTGTGAGACTGGTCAGGGGGAGCTGGCGGGGAAAGAGGGGGTGATCAGTCTTTCCCGGGCTTTTGCCTATGCCGGTTGTGCAAGTACTATCAATAGTCTCTGGAAGGCTGATGACAAGGCCACTGCGTATATCCTCAAGCGATTCTATGTCTATCTGCAAAAGGGGGAAACTAAGGCAACCGCATTGCGTCAGGCGAAACTGGATTATCTCTCGGGGGATGCAATCAATAAAAGTCCTGCTTATTGGGCGCACCTGGTGTTGATGGGGGATGAATCGGCTTTGTATTCGTCAACGGGCTGGTGGAAGTGGAGTGTGATAATGATTGTTCTGGGGGCTGTTGGTGGAGTTGCGGTGGGGCGGAAGATAAAGAGTGGGAAGAAAAAAGTCGGCGATTTTTAAGTCGTAGAAATTTTTTTCGAATTAGGTTTTTTCAGGGTACGCCGACTTTTTACAGGCTTGGTTTTTAAGGATTGGATGAGTATTTCATGGATTGGATGGGATCGTCATAGGTTTGGAAAAGGTCTTCATGGAGTGGATAGGGTCTTCATTGGTTTGGACGGTTTTTTCAGGGGAGTGGATCGTTGGTTTTCATTGGAATGGATCGGTTGTTTTCATTGGATTGGGTCGGATTCGGATTTTTCAACGGGGCAAGCTTTACAGGTTCGGTTCTTCAGATATTTGGATGCTTATATATATTAGTAAAGGAAGCGGGGTAAAACGTAACCGGTATTCGGTTATTTATTTTCCTTGTATTGGACCAGTCTCAGGTCTGTAAAGGACATTTTTGCGACCTTATCGTGGTAAAGATGGTCTTTATTGGCCCTGATCTTTTCCAGGATGGGCATGGCCTCATTCACCTTGTCCTTAGCTAACCAGCTGATAGCCAGATAGTACTCTGCTTCATCCTCGAAGTAGTCTCCACCGGAATGGGAATTCGAAGCTATAATCTGCTCAAAATGGGCGATTGCGTCATCAAATCTTTTTAATTCGAGGTCGGCCAGGCCAGCCAGGAAGTCGGTCTTATTGCTACGGTCTTTTCCGGGGGAGAAGAGGGCAAGGACTTCGGACCAGTTCTTTGCTATATAGGCCTTTTCGATGGCATCCCGGGATGCATTGCCACGGCTGGTATTGATCTCGTAAGACGTATAATATTCGCTATAAAGGCTCGATGAGCTGAGTCGGACGTATTTGAAGATACATGCACCTCCGGCGATCAGTACGGCGCAGGCGGCTACGCGCATCATGTTGCGGTAGAGGTTGCGGACCACGCCTCCGGGGCTAACTGCGGTGGTCTGATCGGTGGTCGTAATTGTTGGCTGGTCCTGGGTAGCGGTCAGTGACTCCGGTGTTGCGGTGGCTTGTGCTTCCCGTGTTGCGGCGGTCTGTGTCTCCCACTGTTTTCTTACCGTTGCGACCTGTTCACGCAAACCTGCGTCCTGTATGGAATCAACGGCCAGCTGGAGATAAAGCCATTCTTTGGCGGTGTCTTCGTCCTCGGCGATGAGGCGCTGCATTGTTGCAGAAGCCTCCGGCGAAACGGAGTCCGGGGTAGCGGTGAAGCTTTCATCCAGGTGGTCGATCAGCGCATCAGTTTTTTGTAATGACATGGCCTTTTATTTAATAAGTTGACTAAGCTGCCCGGCAATCACCGGGTTAGCTTTGATCATACCGGTCAATTGTTGCAGGCATTTGTATTTTTTATTTCTGACCACCTGCTCATTTTCATAGGGCAGGTGAGCCGTTATCTCTTTCATGGACAAGTTCTCATAGTAGAACAGGTGCAGTAGTTTTTGACACGCTTCACCCAGTTGTGATAAGAGGTCGCGCAGCTGCTGCTTCTGTTCGAGATCGCCGATCTGGTGGCTGATATCCTGTTCCTGCTGGTCCCGGGTGGATTCGAATTGTTTCTCCCGGAAACCGGCACGTTCTTTTTTCTTCAGCTCGTTGAACCAGATGTGTTTGGCTACTGAGCCAAGGAAGGTTTTGACACTTGCTTCCTGTCGGTATTTGCCTTTTTTGACACTATCTATAAAGGCTACTACCGTTTCCTGGAAGACGTCATCTGCGTCCTGCTCGTTGCCGCCATAACTCATAATGAAAGAACGGGTAGCCTCGGAATAACGTTGATAAAGGAAGAGAATAGCTGGATTCAGGTCCTTTCCGTTACTGATGGCCGAGATCAGCTCGGCATCGGTATATTTTTCCGCGACTTTCATATATTAGTAGGTTCTGAAAAAGGGAATGTAACCGGGTGGATAGAATATTTTAAGGTCTTGTTAATGGTTTATACCTATTAAAACGTAATAAGCGGCCATTGAATTGTATACCATTGATTTATACCTGAAAACGCCATGCGGGCCGGTTGCATTCTATTTTGTAAGTTGTTGATAATTATATGATTATTTAGAGGCTATCCAGCGCTGAAAAAATTCATATGTCCGGAGCATCTGGTCCATGCGCTGGCGGTTGTCGCCGCTTCGGGTAAGCTCGTGTGTAGCTCCGGGATGGCGTACATATTCCACGGGTCGTCCCATTACTTTGAGGCTGCGGTATAACATCTCGCCTTGTACAAAACCGGTTCGTCTGTCATTCTCTCCATGGAAAATGATCAGTGGGGTGGTGATATTGGCAACATAGGTGATGGGTGACTCATGCTGAAGCAATTCCTTTGTTTTAGATTCCCAGGGATAACCGCCGAAGTAATCGGGTACCAGCCGCCATGCATTGCCTTCGCCGAAGAAGGTTGCCAGGTCATATACGCCGCGTTGTGCGCAGGCGGCTTTGAAACGATGGTCATGTCCTACGATCCAGGCTACGAGGTAACCGGCATATGATCCGCCGCTGACGATGAGTCTCGATGTATCCGCCCAGCCTTCGGCTACTGTCTTGTCCAGTGCGGTGAGGACATCGCTGGTCGGGCCGGTGCCCCAATTCCCGATGTTGGAGCGTAAGAAGTTCAGCCCATATCCTCCTGAGCCGCGGGGATTGCAGTAGACGACGCCATAACCCTTGCTGCAAAAGAACTGAAACTCGTGCCACATGGAGGCTTCACCTGGTCCCCACATCGCAGATGGTCCGCCGTGGATGTCGAGCAGGAGCGGGTATTTCTGTCCGGGGGTATAATTGGCTGGTTTCATCACCCAGTATTCGATGGTTTCACCAATATCGTTCCTGAACTCGTGTTTCTCCGGCAGGCTGAGTTTTTTTGCCGTTATCCATTCACTGTTGAGGCTACCGATCTTTTTCAGGCCCTGCAAACTGGCATTGGTGCTGTAGAGCTCGGAGGGGTCGGCTACTTCTGTCCGGGAGAAGACCAGGTGATCGTATTTCAGATCGAAGCTGCCGGTACCGCTGTTGTAGTCGGAAAGCTGTTCGAGCTTGTTGGCGGTCTTTGCTACGCGATAGATGGGTATGCCCCCGTTGGATTGTGCGGTGAAATAAAGGTATTGCTCGTCGGCGCTCCACACATAATTGCCGGTGCTGCGGTCGATGGGGACGATGGTTCGGGCTTGTGGCCCGCCGTCGTGGCCGAGTGCGGCAAAGTCTGCAATGGCCAGTTGCGGAACTGTTCCATATGCGGCTGGTCCGAATTGAAAGGCGATGTATTTTCCGGATGGCGACAGCTTTGCGCTGCTGTACATCTTTCCTTTTTCTCCCAGCAGCAGTCGCAGGTGTTGTCCATCGTGGTCGGCAATATAGATCTGGGTTTCCAGCGTCCGGTCGGGGTGTCTGCTGGAATCGATCGCAGCGCTGATCAGCAGGTGGCTACCATCGGGCGTATAATCGACATTGTTATAAGAATAAAAACCGGTGGTGACGGCGGCGGGAAGAGAACCTGTTTGTAATGACTGAATGAACCATTGTCCGAAGGACAGGTCGGCACTGGCTTCCATCTCATCCTGGAAATCGAGTTTGGTCAGGACTTTGGCTTTTCTGTCCGTGACGTTGTTGTCGAGCCAGGCTCTTATCTCATCGGTATTACCATCGGGATCGGCTTTGGCGACAGTGGGTCGGAGTGAAATATTGTTATCTGCGCCCGGTTTTTCAAAGGGCCATGTGGGCGGGTTATGGTGTGGGTTCAAAAGGGAATCTTTGATCAGGTCCTTCAGGCTTAGGCGGGCTGAGAATAGGATCTCCTTGCCATCGGGTGACCATTTTGGTGAGGAGGCGCCATAGCGGAAATGGGTGAACTGTATGGGTTCCCCTCCTTCAAAGGAAAGCAGGAAGATCTGGGACTTGCCATCTACTGCGCGGACAAAGGCCAGCTGTTTACCATCCGGGCTCCAGGCGGGCTGAGACGCGTTGTCTTTTGTGGTCAGCTGTCGGGGGGGCAGCGATCCGTCGGTTGACGCAAGGTAGATTTGTGTTATGTATTTAAAATCCCATTTGGAAGCTTTTGGATCGGGGTCCTGTTCGATGCTGGTGACGGTGTATGCGGCCTGGGTGCCTTCTTTGTTCAATCTAATCTCGCCGACAGATTTGATTTTCAGCAGGTCTGTGACTTTGATGGGTTCTTTGCCGGATTGGGCGTAGGAAACCAGGGCCGCCGGCAAAAGGAAGAGGAAAAGGATGGGTCTGATCATGCGCTGGAATTGATACCTCAACCTACAAAATTTTTTTCAAAAAGCAATTTTGAGCTAGTGCGCGGCTTGCTATGAGCAGGAGTATGCCGATAATCCTCATACGACCTTATCCAGTCCCCATTGCTGTAGGATAGCATTGGTAAAAACGGTTCGGGTGTCGTCATCGAGCAACTTGTTTCGCGCGCTGATCCAGGCATCTGCATCGGCGCCGTACATGTTCTTTATACGGTTGAAGTCGAGCTCGTTTACCTTCCCCCAATGGAAGGTAAAGGGGATGCCTTCGTCTTCGAGCTTTTTCCAGACGGCTGTGTAGAAAGCGTAGGTCTCGTCTGAATAGGCGGCGTCCAGCTCGAGGATACAGGTATAGGTAAAGCGGGTAAAGGCGAGGGTGGCATTGGATTTCTTTATAAAGCGATAGGCGAATAATCCGGCAAAGGGGCCGTTGGATTTGTTCATTGCCAGCAGGATGTCGGTTACTTTACTGATCTGTTCGATTGGAACGCCGATGGCTGCGCTGAGCAATTTTCCGTGCAGGATCGTATTATCAAAGATCTCGCTAAGGATGCCGAATTGCCTGGTATAGGGAACGAGTACGCCGGCGAGCAGCTTGTTTACGAGGATGGGAACCAGCTCTGGGATGGCCTGTGTCAGCTTGCCGATAAAACAGGGCGCGTCGTCACCGGGTCCGAGGCCGGCGGCATTGCGAGCGGGTGGCTTGTACCCGGCGCGGTAGGGTCTTTTGTACATGGTGATCACATAGGCTCCGTTGTCCAGGTCATAGGGGTTGATCTGAACGGCAAAATGATAGGGTCGTTCGGTGCCGCAGGGCAGCTGTTTTGCGGTGCTGAAGTCCAGCGTTTGCATCAGCTGTCGGAGGCTGTCGTCATAGGGTATACGGGACATATAGGCTTCCAGCAGGAAGATCTCTTCTGTCTCGATCATCACGCCATGGATGATACCAAAACTACCAAAGCTGACCAGTGCGGCATTGAAGAGGTCGTCGTCCCGGACCAGTTCGGTTTGCAGGTTCTTTATAAAGGAGGCGGACACTACCGGTTTGGATGCTTTTTCCAGCCAGATATGCCGGGTTGGGCTGACGATGATGTGGAGTCCTACGACAAAGTCCTGTACGGCTCCGACGTCAAACGCCGAGCCATGTGCGCCGGTGGCGGTGACTCCTGCTATTGTCTGTCCGTTGCTGGCGCCGGAGGTCTTTAGGGACAGGTTGCGGATCTTGAGGAACCTGCTGATCTCCCAGACACCATTGCCGCATTGGGCGAGGAAAATCTTTTGGGGATCACCGGTATAGGCGGGATTGAGGCTTTGCTGGGAGATCTCAAACATCATGTTGAGTGGTTTTGTATCCAGCATAATGCCGGCGTCGGCGGTGGCAATCTTTGTCCAGGACCAGCCGGAGCCAAGGGCCCGCAGCGGGACTTTTGCTGCGATGGCATCACCGATGATCTGCTGAAACCCTTTGGTGGTATCGATATAAGCAGCTAGCGGGCTAAGCTGGGGGTCATTACCCAGCTCGTAAAGGTCTTTTATTTGCTGTGTAAAGGTCTCATGCCTGTTTTGCCAGGTGTTGAAACCGGTTTTAATTATTTTCATGATCGGCGATTTATCGTTAGAGATGGCCGGTTACCTGGCAGGGCTTGCTACACTTCCACTCGATCTTCATGGGACACCAGATGCCCAGCGTAAGTACTGTGATGAGGGAGTAACCGAAATTTGTTTTTACCCGGACGAGGGCGACTCCGTTGGCATTAAGGCTGTCGCAGATGGGTGTTGTGATCTCTTTTGGGTTCTGAACCAGGCCCCAGAAAAAGGAATGCGCAGTGACCGAGTTGAATTCGGTGCCAGGCTGCGCATGGGTGTTTATACGATAGCTATAACAGCTGCTGAGTAGAAGCAGGCTTGCGGCCAGCGGTAGCCAGGTCCGCAAGCGGCTTGAAAGGGGGGGATGTTGCATATTACATGGGATTGCTTAAATATAAGTGTAATTCTGTATATGTGCAACCCCTGTAAGTGGTATTCTATTTTTCGAGAAAATCCCTTAGGCGTCCGGCGTCAAATTGCTGTGTGAACTGGCTATCCAATTCTACGGCCTTAGCGTCATCGGGGTTATATCTCCAGCATACGAGGAAGAATTGTGGTTTCTCGCTGCTGAGGTTGGGATTGACAAAGGTCGAATTCAGCCGTACCAGCATGCTGGCATTTGTATCGTTCTCGTCAAAACCCCTGAAGTCGGCGGCTTCGCCGGATACGAAGGCTGGCTTGTTCAGATCGGCGGAGGGTTTGTGAAGCAGGCTATCCATGAGATGGATGGTGCTGTCGAGACCGCCTGTATGTTTTTCGATGCTGAGTTTGAGATAATCTTCATCGCTCAGGTAATTCTTCCCGAAGAGACGCATTCTTAGTTCGCGTTCGGCTCCGGACCAGGTATTGTTGATCTCGTCGATGGCTTGCTTTTTCTCTGCTTCCTGTATGGCTGTGCTACGGACGGGGCTTTGTTCTTTGATCCGGTCGATCAGCCGGGTTTTTGTAGCGGTAAGCTCGGCGCGGGCTTCCTGTAAATATTCCTTCCGGGTGATAGGCGTATATGGAAGACGGGTATTATCGGTGCTGACAAGCCAGAATTTCAGGCGAATGTTGGCGACTGCGTTGGCATCGGCGGGTGTAAACTCAAAATAAGGGCAATTGGCGGTTGCAGAGGCGGCGGGTTTGAGACTAATGAAATCGTGACCATTGACTTTTACAGATTGTATCATCGGGCTGATGTCGTTGGCCATGATCAGCAGGTCGGCTGTGCTGCGGGTAGCTTCGTTGTCATAGAAGCTGCAGGAAAATGCAAAACGTGTCAGTGAAGCGGTGCCTGATCTTTCGGGGAAGTATTCTCCGTGCCAGACGGGGTTGTATTGTCCTGTTGAAAAACTGGAGTCCTGAAAGAAACCGGCGAGGGTTTCGGTGGTGCTTTTCATCTTTTCCAGTGTGTTGCGGGAGATGCGGCCGTTGACACGATCCTGTTGTTTTTTCCATTCAGGAGTTTTGTCATTGGGGTTGTGGGTTACTACGGAGATCAGGGCTAAAAGGGCGTAAAAAGAGTTCATGTTACTTGCTTTCTGTTAGGGTTTAGGATGACGCAAGTTTTTCGGGATATACGGAAGGGTGTGAGAAATCTGTATGGTAGATAGCAAGGGCTTTGCCAAAAATGCAAATCGATGATCAGCAGGAATTTGTAGCAGGGCATGTCTTTGGGCTCGTTCCCATTTTTGGAGAAACTAGCCTTTGTTTTCCCGTAATTGTGTGATGCGGCTCAGGAAAATTTTGGCGACCGTACTGGCTTTTTGCATGGCTTCTGCGGCGACGGGGCCTTCAAAAGACTCGTTGAGCGTCTCCATGAAAAGGGATAACCAGCGGTTGAAATGTGCGGATTCGACGGGCAGGTCGATGTGTTTGGAGAAGGGATTACCGGTATATTCTTTTTTTCCGAAGAGGGTATTTTTAATAAAAGACTATTTTGTCTTTTATTATTTTTATTATAAATTTGTCCTGTACCTTTGCGGGAAGATGCCTGTAAAAAAAGCTGATATTCCTCAATACGATCTCGATAACTTCCGGCCGGTTCATCGGGTGGATGTTGTCTCTTCTTCTTTCGGCTATAATGCGCTGGACAAATCTAAATTTATCCCCGATTTTGAGCTGTATTCCAGTGTAGGTCTGGTCGGATCGGTTGGGCCTTTACGTTCTGAGTTCTACCGTATCAGCATCACGGTGTCGGGGTCCGTGGACATGCAGATCGGGCTGGAGCAGTTCCGTCTTCAGCCGCGGACCATTGGCTTTACTGTTCCTCATCAGATTTTTCAGAAGGATAATATCAGCAAGGATGCTTTTGGATACTATATGTTGTTCAAAGCGACTTTCCTGCAGGACTTGTTGCCGGCGGTCCGATTGCCGGAGGAGTTCCCTTTCTTTGGGCTAAACGGGACCCCGTTATTCAGGATGTCGGAAGATGAGCTTAACAGGATAATCGGGCTTGTGCAGAAGATGGATGAAGAGATCCAGCTGTCCCGATCGGGTAAGGCAAAGGCTGTACAATTATATCTGTATTTGTTGCTGCTGGAAGCCCGACGAAGTTATGAAAGGCAGGGGCTGAACAATGACACGACGGTTTCTGCCGGTGACCATCTGGTCTCCCGGTTTTATCGATTGGTTGCTATTCATTATCTCTCCAAACGCCAGGTAAGCGACTATGCGCAACTGCTGGGTGTCAGCGCCAATCATCTCAATAAGATGGTAAAAGAAATAACCGGCCGGACTGCTTCGGATTGCATCCGGGAGATGCTGGCACAGGAGGCAAAACTGTTGCTGCGGTATACTGATAATTCCATCTCAGAGATTGCGTATAAGCTGGATTTCAGCGATCCTGCTTCGTTTAACCGATTTTTTAAAGCTTCGGCAAATGCGACGCCGTTGAGCTGGCGTAAAATGCATATTTGAGTCAATAGAATGCATGACCGTATCAATGACCGGTCCGCCTGATTGAACCAACTTTGTGGTCAATCAAATTTTTATTTTTTATGGCATTTCAGAATCAAAAGATCGTTGTGGCGGGTGGGACTTCGGGTATTGGGCTGGCGGCGGCAAAACGTTTTGCTGGTGAAGGTGCAAGTGTTACTGTTACCGGGAGAGACCAGGAAAAGATGAAGGCTGTGGAGCAGGGGGGGATTAAGGCTATCGGCGTAGATAGCAGAGACCGGGCGGCATTGGATAATTTTTTTGCGGGGCATGGTCAGTTGGATCATCTGGTCGTCGCTACCAGTGGCGGTAAGGGTATGGGTGAATTTGCGGGATTGTCGTTGGGGGTGTTGAGGGAGGGATTTGCCGAAAAATTCTGGCCTCAGCTGGAGACAGTGCAGGCCGCGTTGCCCTTTATCAATGCGGGAGGAAGTATTACTTTTATTACGGCTATCTCCTCTGTTGCGAAAAGACCCGGGACAGCTGGTCTTGCGGCTATCAATGGGGCGCTGGAGCTGATGGTGCCTATACTTGCACAGGAATTGAAGTCTATCCGGATCAATGCAGTTTCACCTGGTCTTGTCGATACACCGTGGTGGAATTTTTTACCTGCAGAGAACAGACAGGCTGCTTTTACGCAGTTCACTGCCGACATACCGGCGGGGCGTGTGGCGCAGCCGGAGGAGATCGCCGATGTCATTGCCTTTTTAGCCGGGAATGCGTATATGACGGGAAAGGTTATCGGTTGTGATGGGGGAATGTCGTGATCACTACCCAAAAACCGCGATTTATGACATAAATCCCCCGTTTTAGTGTCTTTGTGATACATGCTTTATAGTTTCTTTGTATTCTTGTTTCAAAGGGACTTAAAATAAATGTATGCATGTAGGGTTTATGCCGCCGGGTGGTGATAATGGGCTTCATGTGCACCCCGATGAAGATGAGTCGATGTATCTTATCTCGGGAGAGCTGGAGGTGACTATTGGCGATCTGCAATTCAGGATGAAGGCCGGGGAAAGTTATTTTGCGCCGCGTAATACACCGCATCGTCTTTGCAATGCCGGGATGGCGGAGGCCTGGACCTTGTACATCGATACGCCGGGCAGGTTCACCTGTTTTGACAAAAAACCAGTACACAAACGCGACGTTGAAACATATATGTTTTTTGGCATTCCAACGGTCATCCATCTGTCGGGGATTGAGACGGGCAATGAGTTCTCGTTCCTTGAAAGTTTTATGACTGGTGGCTGTGACAGCGGGCTGCACGTGCATGCCAATGAAGACGAGTGTATCTACGTGCAAACCGGTGAACTGGAAGTGACTATCGGCACCAGGTCCTTTACATTAAAAGAAGGGACCAGCCATTTTGTACCCCGCAATACGCCCCATCGTCTGCGTAATAAAAGGGCAAAGGCAGCCAGGATCATGCATGTGAATACCCCGGCGACACTGGACCCTTTTATCCGGCTGGCGGGTATACGTATCAAGGGGCCCGATGAAGTGGTCTTTGCCTATCCTTCACCAGCGCAGATCGGGCCTATCTTATTGTTGAGCGAGGAATATGATTTTCATATGATGATACCGCCTGGAATGTAGTTAATCGTATATTCATGGGTAAAAGGCCATATGAAGTCCCGCTGTTATTACTCTCTTTTCCTGCTGGTCCTCCTGGCTGCCTGTCAGCACATTGATAAATACAAATCCTGGTCTGTCTATGGAGGAAGTACCGACAATATCCATTACTCGGCGCTGACGCAGATAGATACAAGCAATGTCGGCCAGCTGAAAGCGGTTTGGGAATATCATACCATGGATGGTGACAGCGTCTCCCAGATCCAGGTCAATAGCATCATCATCGACAGTATCCTGTATGGGGTAACGCCAAAGCTCAAGGTATTTGCGTTAAATGCTGCTACGGGATTGCAAAAATGGGTCTTTGATCCGGCGCGGCCTGTGAATGGGGATACGCCAAAGATAGCTATCAATGCCTGTAGGGGACTGGCCTATTATAATGGGGGGGCTTTGGACCGGCGTCTATTCTACTCTGCGAATGGCTCGCTGTATTGTATCGATGCGGTGACGGGTAATCCTGTGGTTAGTTTTGGTGAAGGGGGGAAGATCGATCTGCACAATGACCTGGGGCGTGATGTAAAGAATCTTTATGTTGCCGGCACTACTCCGGGGATCGTCTATAAGGACATGATCATTGTAGGTGTTCGGGTTGCGGAAGAGGCGGATGCGGCTCCTGGTCATATCCGGGCCTATGACGTACATACGGGCAAGCTGCGGTGGATCTTTCACACTATACCATATCCAGGCGAAGAAGGTTATGACAGCTGGGAAGATAAGGAAGCGTATAAACATATCGGGGGTGCCAATAGCTGGTCTGGATTCAGTCTGGATGAGGAGAATGGAATACTGCTGGCGCCGGTGGGATCGGCCAGCTACGATTTCTATGGCGGCAAACGGTTGGGGGATGGTCTTTTTGCCAATTGCATGCTGGCATTGGATGCGGCTACGGGCAAAAGGCTCTGGCATTTTCAGACGGTGCATCATGATATCTGGGATCGTGATCCTCCGACACCGCCTATTCCGGTGACGATAGAAAAGGACGGGAAGCGGGTAGCTGCTGTGGTCCAGACGACAAAGACGGGCTTTATCTTTCTGTTGGACCGGAAGACCGGCAAGCCGCTGTATCCGGTAGAAGAAAAGCGGGTACCCGATACCGGTGGGCTACCGGGGGAAAAGCTCTCGCCTACACAGCCGTATTCTACGGGATTGCCTGTCTTTGCGAGACAATCGATCCCGCAGGCTGGTCTCAACAGGCTGGTGTCGGACAGTTCTTATGCCGACATCCGGAAAAGGCTGGCGGGTTACCGGACCGGAAGCTTGTTCACGCCTCCTTCGAAAGAGGGGACGGTCATCTTTCCGGGCTTTGATGGTGCTGCCGAATGGGGTGGGCCGGCTTTTGATCCGCAAACGGGCTTATTGTATGTCAATGCCAATGAAATGCCCTGGATATTGACGATGATCGATGCGGTGGCTCCGCCGAAGGCAAATAGCTCTACTACTATTGGGGAAGCTGGGAAAACCTTGTATTCCGCCAACTGTATGGTCTGTCATGGTCCGGGTCGGAAGGGTGGGGGGAATTTCCCTTCGCTGCTGGGGATGGGCAAAAAATATACGACGGATCAATTTGTCACGCTCATTTCTTCCGGCCGGCGGATGATGCCGGCTTTCAAACAGCTTGGTCAGGGGGAGAAAGAAGCGTTGGCTGCCTTTATACTGGAACAAAGGGTAGAACAAAAAAAGCCTTTTCTGAATACAGCAAAAGGGCCGGAGGATCCCTACTACCGATTACCCTACAGCGCTACCGGGTACAATAAATTCCTGACGAAGGAAGGGTATCCGGCTGTGGCGCCGCCCTGGGGGACGCTGACGGCCATCGATCTTAACCGGGGTGTCATCGTCTGGCGGGATACGCTGGGGGACTACCCGGAGTTCAAGGCCAGGGGGATACATACCGGGACGGAAAACTATGGAGGGCCTGTGGTTACGGCTGGGGGATTGCTTTTTATTGCCGCGACCAGCGATGCTAAGATCCGGGCTTACAATAAAAGGACGGGGCAGCTGCTTTGGGAGGCTGATCTGCCGGCGGCGGGCTTTGCGACGCCTTCTGTCTATGAAGTGGAGGGGAGGCAATATGTCGTCATTGCCTGTGGAGGTGGGAAGCTGCGTAAGCGATCGGGAGATTCTTATGTGGCGTACGCGCTGCCGGTTCGGGTGGCGTTGTAACGGCTTCGCTCCGTACCGGACAAAGTGAAGAACTGTACGTCTACGAACAATTTCGTACTATAATCGGACAGTAGCTAAAATTTTGATGGTGTAAGCTGCTGATATTCAGTTGCAGAATTTCTGGCATGCCTTGTAGGCGTGTTTAGCAAAACTCTGCGATATGAAAAATGCAATTTTATTCTTTTGTGTAGCCTTCTTTTTGTTGCCGGCCTGTGGGTCGGTGGCTCCTTTGAGATCGATGGAAGCAAGCGTCAACATTCGTGTGGAATGCAAAGACGAACCGGGTATCCGGCAAACGGTGTTACAGCTGCTTCGGCAGGCGAAGGCCCGGGATGTCAAGGAAAACAAGCAACCCACCTACCTGGAGGTCGAGGCCTCTTATTATGTGGAAGACAACTCTCCTGATAAGCTGGGGGAGATAGCCGATCTGATAAGGATGCAAAGCGGGGTGCTTTTTGTAGAGATGCTGGAAAATCATAATGTGGTAAAGCAGAACCGTTAGACATCCTTTCATGAAAATTCTGCGTTTTATGTAAATTTAAACAAATTAATACGCGATGAATTTCATGAATTACCCGAAGATCGTTGTGAGCAGCCTGCTAATGGCTTCCCTGTTCACTGCCTGTAACAATGCCCCCAAACAGGAATCGACGGCGCCGGTGGTCGATTCTACTGCTGCCATGAAGGAAGAAACTATCACTTTTACGTCTGATTCGGCCACTCTCCATGCTTTTGTGGTATATAATGATTCTGTCAAGGGCAAAAGGCCGGCGGTGCTGGTCATCCCTGAATGGTGGGGGTTGAACGACTATCCAAAGATGCGTGCCCGTGAGCTGGCCAAGCTGGGTTATGTGGCGATGGCTGTAGATCTTTATGGGGATGGGAAGGTTGCTGACAATCCTGACAGTGCCAAGGCTTTTGCGGGGCCTTTCTACATGCATCCGGACAAGGCAAAGGCGCGGATAGACTCGGCTATTGCAAAGATCAGGACTTATGACATCGTTGATGGGACGAAGATCGGTGGGATCGGCTATTGTTTTGGCGGCGGCATGCTGATCAATATAGCCAGGATGGGAGATGACCTGAAAGGCATTGTCAGCTTCCACGGCAGCCTGCTCGGAACTCCTGCGCGTAAGGATCTGTTACGTACCAGGATGCTGATCTGTCATGGGAATGCGGATAAGTTCGTGTTGCCAAAGGAAGTGGCGGCCTTTAAGAAGCAGATGGATTCTATCGGAGCAAATTATACGTTCATCGGCTATGACAGCGCTACGCATGCTTTTACCAATCCTGCGTCTACTGCTACGGGAAAGAAGTTTAATATGCCGATAGAATATAATGCAAAGGCTGATTCGGCATCATGGGGTGCGATGAAGAGCTTTTTTGCAGAGCTTTTTAAATAGATCATTTTAAAAAGCTTCCATTCTCTGCCACCCATTTCAGCAGGGCGTTGTTTTCATCCCGAAGGTCAAGCTTACGGCAGATCGCATGCCGGTGATTCTTGATGGTGTAACGGCTAAGATGGAGGGATTCTGCTATCTCGAGGGTTGTCTTTTTCTCCCGGATGAGCTGCAGGATACGTAATTCCGTCTCGCTAAACAAGGTATTGGGCTGAAGAAACGCCTTGCCGATGTTATTGGTAGCTGTGATGCGACTGATGACCAGCTGGACTCCGGCAAACAGCTGCATCTCGTCGATGGGTTTGATAATATAATTTGCGGGGTTGGCTGCTGCCGCCTGTTCGATGATATTCCGGGTCTGGTAGGAGGTGATAAAGATGACCTCGAAGGCATAACGGCGGCGCAGCTCATTTACGAGGTGGATGCCGGTCAGTTCCTCTTCGAGGTGGATGTCGCAAAGTAATAAATGCGGCAGCATCTCCGGCATGGCCGTTCGCACTTCGGCTGCGCTGACAGCGATTCTTGTCTCGCAGGCAAAACTTGTCTGAAGTTGTCGCTCGATGAAGCGGGCTATGATGATCTCATCTTCTATGATCAATATTCTTGTCATGTGGTCAGACGGGGATTGTGAAAGAATAACTCAGTCCATTTTCTCTGCTGATAGTCATTTGTCCGTTCAGCTGACGGGTAAGGTCTTTGATAAGTGGCACACCCATGGTAAACTTATCCGTGTTCTCCTTTTCCTTTCCTCCGTTGCCATTGTCTGAATAGACAAATTGCAGCAGACGGTCACTCAGGGATACGGCCTCCACGCAGATGCAAGGGTCGGAGTGGTCTTCGAAGGCGTGTTTGAATGTATTGGTGAACAGTTCGGACAGGATCAGGCCAAAAGACAAAGTATGTTTATCGCTCAATTGAATACCGGCAGGGATATTGTGTACGATGCGGGTCTTTTCTTTTGTGTCGTAGATCTTCTGAAGGTGGGTCGCGAGCTCAGCGACAAACCCGCAGAGGCCGATGCTGCCCCCTTTTTCAAAGTTGAATAATTTTTGATTCACGAGCATCATGGCTCTGATCTTCCCGATATTGCCTTTCAGGATATCCCGGGAGATACCGTCTTTGACAATGGGAAGCTGCAGGCTGAGCAGGCTGTACAGGAGCTGCAGGTTATTTTTTACGCGGTGGTTCAGCTCGTTGATGAGGGTTTCGATCTTGCTATTTCTTTCGGCCAGCTGATGTTTCTGTTTTAGCAGCCGTTTGTTGGAGATCTTAAGCTCTTCGGTCCTTTCCTCTACCTTTTTTTCCAAAAGGATCTTTTGATGCTGTTGCAGTTGGGTCAGCTCCCGCAGGGCCGCCTGTTTGTCTACTTCATGTTGCCGCATCTCTTCTTTTAATCCCGTAGAGAAGAGCAGGAATACGCCAAGGACTGCAATGCCGCCGATCAACGGGGCGACGGCCAGGGAGCGTTCGTGACTAAAGATAGAATTGATCGTAATGGATGATCCGGCAAGACCGATAAGCAGCAGGCCATAGGCCAGGTAGCGCTGAGCGGAATTGAGGTCCCGCCAGCAGGTCCAGAGGGCGCTGATGACAACGGTCAGAAAGATCGGATGTTCCCAGAGATGGATATTGTTGGTGAGGTTGTAATTGCCGGTAGTATAATCTATGATAAGATAAGTCAGTGATGAAGCTGCTAATAGGGCTGGTATCCATCTTACCCAGCGGTAATAATTGGGATAGTTTTGTTTTATCCGCCAGAAATCCCGTAACAGGAGGAAGACGCCCAGCAATCCAAGGTTGAGAAAATGGATATTGAATAACCAACCTGTGGGCGGATCGTCGGGGAAGAACCATTCTATAAAATATCCGGCAGAGCTGATCATATACAGGCCCACTCCTCCAATGAACAGGAGCAGCCACAAATAAAGCTTATACCGGGTGACGATGAAGGACAAAAGAGTGTATACGAAGAACAGGCAGACGGCTCCCTGTAATGCTGAATCCAGTGATTCTTTGGTACGTAGATTTTTAAAATATTCCCGTTTGGTTTGCAGGACAAAATCAAAGAAGGGCTGATAGTGTTTGGTATGATGAACCTGGAGTAATAAGGTATAGGCTTTTCCCGGCTCGAGCGGCAGGGTGGCATACAAACGGCCGTCCGATTCGATGATCTCGCTGCGTGGGCGAAAAGCCCCGGCCTGTTTATGGGTGATCAGGGAATCGCCCTGGTAGAGGTAGACGTCGACATATGTGAGGTTGCGAAAGGAAAGAATGCGGCCCGGGTCGGTGGCGGCGCTATCGGTTTGCAGCTGGGTCCTTAGCCAATAATAACTGGTGGATTTTCCATGGCGCAGGGAATCCAGCGGTATCATTTCAGTCGGATGTTGCAGGATGGCGTCAGCAGACAATGACCCATTCCGGTCTTCGAGGACAGAAAAATGCGGTTGATGCATCACCTGCTGACCAGTGACGAGGGTTGAAAATAAGCAGGCCAGTATCAATAAGCAGAAGGGTCTAGGGAAAACGCGCGACATCCCGTCTAAAATACAACAAAATAAGGCTTTCCATAGGGTAATAATACGTAAAATTACGAATTTAGACCCCGGGGTCTGGGTAAAACAGATCCTAATTGACCTTTATGGTCAGCAATTAAGATATGTGATAAGTTTGTAATTCTTCCATTTGTTAATGTGTATAAGTTGTCTTTAATGTGGTTTTAATGGGCTCTTAATGGAGAGATAATATTTGCCTTTTGTTCATTGACTAATTTACGGCCTCTTAAAAAACAGGTTGTATGAAGGCAATTATTAGCAGTGTTTTATTGGGCGGCGGCATTCTTTTTCTGGCCGGCTGTTCCAAATCTCATGATCAGGTTTCTATCTCTGACCAGCAATTTACTGCGGGGAGCTATATACAGAACGGGGATACGCTTAATTCCAGGAATGGCAGTAATGGCCGGTCTGTCAAGGGGACTTTAAAATCGGGTCAGACCTATTACTTATGCAGCCTTTATGCTGATGCAACGATCAACAGCGGAGATACGCTGGTGGTTCAGAATGATGTCAAGGTACTGCTCGTCGGGCCTACGACGGGAGCTGGCGCTATTGGGACACAGGATCATTGTCCGGGTCTTATCATAAATGGAACTTTTCTTTGTTTGGGTACAAAGGACAAGCCTAACTGGTTTACGGTTGCGGATGCTTCGTTGAAATCCGATCCTGCAAAGGACCCGCAGGACCCGAAATCGGACCCTGCCTTCAAGGGCTATTGGGGTGGATTTCAGTGTGGCAGTGGTAGTGGTGACATTATTATCAAATGGACGCATATTGAATATACGGGAGGGTTGGCTCCTTTGAGTGGGCCCAAGCCGGGTACGGCCCGCTATGGTCTGATCACGCAGAATCCCAATGCCAACTTTGTGCTGGAAGACAGCTGGCTTTATGGCTGCGCCAATGATGTGGTTCGTCCTGCCGGCGGAAAATATGAGATCTTCCGGAATACGTTTGAAAAGATCGGTCTGACAGCGGGTGAATGTGTCAATGTCAAGAGTGGCAGTGTCGGTGACATCGGGTATAATCTTGTCGTAGGTGGTACCGGGAATGCGTTCAAGGCGGCGAATGCGGGTGGGCTTTCCCCACAGGCCAGCATGATCTGTTATAACAATACGGTCATTACAACGGGTTATCGCCAGGCGAAAGCCGGTGAAGGCGGCTCCATCGACTTTGAGCAGGCTGGAAGAGGGCTGGCGTATAATAACATTCTTGTCAACTGCGCCTATGGGCTGGGGATACGGGGTGGTGGTGGCACTGTGCCGATCGCGGATACGGCCAATATCCGGTATGGATATACGTACAACTATGGCGACCTCACGGACTTTACGACGCAGTTCCTGCCGGTGGGATTTATCACGGTGCAGCAGGCTTCTGATATCAATGGCGGGAATGCGACGACACCGGGTGCGAACAATCCGAAGTTTGTGAGCTATCCATTGCCTGCGGCGGCCGGAACAAATTTCAGCGCCGCTGACTATGCAGGAAGCTTCAACTTCCATCTGGCGACGGGATCGCCAGCCATCGGGAAGGGTTCTACTTCATTTGCTGCGGCGGCGGTTGTCAAGAAGGATCCTGTATTTGGTGTTACGGAGATCACGGCTCCCGGGAAGGATATGGGGGCTTTTCAGACTGATGGCAGCGGCAATCAGCATTAAAAATGCGTCATATTATATGTATTATTCTTTTGGTTCGTGCTGCTGGTGTATTGGGGCAAACGGTTGCTCATGACACCTTGCCAGAGGTTACGATCAAGGGATTTAAGGATGGGGGCAGTTTGCAGCATGCTATCCGGCTTCAGAAAGCTTCCGGTCTGATCATCGATATCATTCCGGAGGAGGCTATACAGCGTAGCACCGATCTTACGGTTGCGGATGTCACCCGTCGTGTCAACGGCTTATCCGTCACCACAGATAATTCCGGTCAGTCCAGCCATACCATTATCCGGGGCATGGACCCCAAATACAATTATACGCTGGTGGATGGGATCAAGATACCGAGTCCGGGTGACCGAAGCCGTTATATACCACTATCCCTCTTTCCTGCCGACATGGTACAACGGGTGGAAGTATATAAAAGTCTGACACCAGACATGGAAGGGGATGCCATTGGGGGTGTAGTCAATATGGTGTTGCGGGATGCGCCGGAAAGTCCTTTTTTAAAGGTAAGGCTGATGAGTGGATACAACCAGACTTTTTTTGATCAATCCTACCTGACGTTCGATAGCCGTGTGGTGGAGCGGAAAAGTCCATATGAGCTGCATGGGCCGGGTTATCAGGCGACTGGTGCTGACTTTACAAAGGACAACCTCTCTTTTGGTCATAAACAGCCGGTGCCTGATCTGCTGGGCAGTCTTACCTGGGGGCGTCGTTTTGACCGTCAGAAGCTGGGGTTGCTGGTGGCGGCAGACTACCAGGATATCAAAAGGGGCTCACCGAATTACTTTATCCCTCAGAACAATGAACCCGGATTGAATAATACGCCGGGGCTGACGGATTTTTACAGCAATAATTACTCGACTACGATCATCCGGCAGGGTGTGCACGCGAAAGTGGATTATGTTTTCAACCCGCGGAACAGTATCGGTTTCTATCAATTCTATACCAGCCAGCAGGATATAGAAAGCCGTTACAGGGTCGACACCAGTCTGAGTCTGGGTCGTACCGGGCCGGGCACGGGCAGGATCACCTTCTCGGATCGCTCGCGGGTTCATCTTCAGCATATTTATAGCAGCAGTCTGCGTGGCAATCATATCTTAAGTCCTCATTTCACTGTCAGGTGGACATCGGCCTGGTCGGTAGCGACGGGGCTTTATCCCGACTGGTCTGAGCTTTCGGCGGGGACGGCCCGTCTGGAAGGGAGTAATGGAAGCATAACGCAAACACCGTTGCTGCTGGATGGGATGACGCGGACCTGGCTGCGCAACCGGGAGCGTGACTTCTCCACCTATGTCTACCTGGACTATCACCGGAATGTGGGGGATCATCAGCTATCGGTTGGCGCTGGTGGTCTCTACCGCGATAAAGAGCGGGATAATTTTTACAACAGCTATATCTTTCAGCCGGCTATTACTACTACGCAGGGGCAACCTTTTACCGATATTTATCATGCGGAATGGACCAACAATGATGGCCCGCAGAATCCGCTTGGAGCGGTGGCCAATCCCAATACCTATACTGCGCATGAATACATCGGGGCGGGATATGTTTCGCTGCAATGGAAAGGGAAGAGGGCCGACTATGTGGCGGGGGTACGGTATGAGGATACAAGGCAAGAATTTGTTTCTTCGGTAGACCCTACGGTCAGTTATGGCAAGGAAGGTTCTATTCGTTATCATGACTATCTGCCTTCGGTTCAGATGAAGTATCTGGTCGATGTCGCTGGCAAGCAGTTGTTGCGTGCGTCCTGGTATCGCAGCATCTCGCGGCCGGCCTTATATGATGTGACCTTTTATTCGATCGAATATGAGGACTACCGGGAGGTAGGTAATCCATTTTTGCGCCGGTCGCATGCGGACAATATCGATCTGCGTTATGAATATTATCCGGGTGGTCTCGATCTTTTACGGGGAGGGGTGTTTTATAAGCATATCACCGATCCTTATGAGCGCACGCTGCTGAATGCCAATGACGAGCTTTATCCTATTCCCAGTCAGGGTTTGTCATACACGCCGGCCGGTGAGCTTACCGCCCAGATGCGGAATGCTGCGGCGGCAAATGATTATGGGTTGGAGGTTGCTGCGACAAAATATTTTGGATTGTTTGGAGTGCAAGCGGACTATACCTATACGTATTCGCATATTGCGCAGCCGGCGAAGTTCAAGACGAGGGAGAATCCTTTGGACCCGGCGAGCGATTTAATCACTGTTTCGCGTAGGGAGTCGAGACCGCTGCAAGGGCAATCTCCGCATCTGGGGAGTCTGAGTTTTTTGTACCAGGATAGTCGCAAAGGCTGGAATGCGCGGGTCTCGGCTATCTACACGGGCCGGAGGATATATTCCGTGTCCGGATGGTATGATCTGGATTACTGGCAGCGGGGATATACGGTGCTGGATCTGTCTGTGGAGCATCGGCTGGGCCGGCGGTTGCGGGTCTTTGCGAAGATCAATAATCTTTTTAATACGACGACTATGGTGGATCTGATGAAGGCAAATCCCGATTTCGCGTCGGGGTTGTTGCCGGGGCAGCAGCGGGCGGATCGGATAACGGTGATGAGACAAGTGGACCGGGCGGTGTATTATGCAGGGGTGCAGTGGAGTCTGAATTGAGCGGGCATAGGAATTGCAACATGGCCTATTATGGCGATTCCTGTATTGGACGATGAACTTCACTGGTATAAAGATGCGATCATTTATGAGTTGCATATCAAGGCCTTCTGTGATGGCGATGCTGATGGTGTCGGAGATTTCCAGGGCCTGCTCCAAAAATTGGATTATCTGCAAGACCTGGGTGTCACGGCCATCTGGCTGCTACCTTTTTATCCTTCGCCACTGAAGGACGACGGCTATGATATTGCCGACTACTACAACATCAATCCTTCGTATGGCGATATTCCGAAATTCAAACACTTCTTAAAGGAGGCACATCGCCGAAATCTCAAGGTAATAACTGAGCTGGTCATCAATCATACTTCTGACCAGCATGCCTGGTTTCAGCGTGCGCGGCAGGCACCCAAGGGCTCGAAAGAGAGAAACTATTATGTCTGGACGGACAATCCTGATCAATATAAAGATGTCCGCATCATCTTCCAGGATTTTGAAGCGTCCAACTGGACCTGGGACCCTGTAGCAGAGCAATATTACTGGCATCGTTTCTTTTTTCATCAGCCCGACCTTAACTACGACAATCCGCTGGTACAGGATGAGGTTTTTAAGATCATCGATCACTGGTGTAAGATGGGCGTGGACGGGTTCAGGCTGGATGCAGTGCCATACCTCTACGAACGTGAAGGCACCAATGGAGAAAACCTGCCCGAGACGCATGTCTTTCTAAAGAAATTACGCAGTCATATCGATGCGAACTATCCTGGAACGGTGCTTTTAGCCGAGGCCAATATGTGGCCGGAAGACTCTGCTTCTTATTTTGGCAATGGTGACGAATGTCATATGAACTATCATTTTCCTGTTATGCCGAGGATGTTCATGGCGTTGCAGATGGAAGATCATTATCCTATTACGGATATCTTCGAACAGACGCCGGAGATCCCGCCTACCTGTCAGTGGGCTATCTTTTTGCGCAATCACGATGAGCTGACGCTGGAGATGGTGACGGATGAAGAGCGGGATTATATGTATAAGGTATATGCACGGGACCCCAAGGCGCGGATCAATCTCGGTATCCGGCACCGGCTGGCGCCTTTGCTGGACAATAGCCGTCCAAAGATAGAGTTGCTCAATTCGCTGTTGTTTGCTCTGCCGGGGACACCTGTAATCTATTATGGTGACGAGATCGGCATGGGGGACAACTTTTACCTGGGTGATCGCGATGGTGTACGGACCCCGATGCAGTGGTCTCCGGATCGCAATGCTGGTTTTTCTGCTGCCAATCCCCAGCGGCTTTATCTGCCGTTGATACTTGATCCCGAATATCATTATGAATCTGTCAATGTGGAAACGCAGCGTAGCAATACCTCTTCTTTGTTCTGGTATATGAAAAGGATCATTTCGGTCCGGAAGAAGTTCAAAACCTTTGGGCGTGGCAATCTTAAATTCCTGAATGTCGAAAACCCCAAGGTGCTGGCTTTTACGCGTACCTATGAAGAAGAGACGTTGCTTGTCGTGGTCAATCTCTCGAAATTCTCGCAGGCCGCGGAAGTAGACCTGCTGGCATACAAAGGATATGTTCCGGTGGATGTGTTCAGTAAAAATCGTTTTCCGGTGATCCGGGATGACGGTCAGTATTTTTTTACGCTGGCACCGTATTCGTATCAATGGTTCATATTGGAAAAGGCGCATCCTGAAATGGATGAAGACAAGCCTTTGCCGTTGCTGCTGATCCGGCAGTGGGATGGATTGATGGAGGGGACGGCGCGCAAGCAGCTGGAGAATAGTATACTGCCGCGTTATTTGCAGAAGGCGAAGTGGTTTATCTCAAAAGAGAGGAATGTCTACCAGGTGATGATAACGGATTTTATAAAAGTGCCGATGGGGGGTGGGGTTGACAGGTCTGTTTATTGGCTGCTGCTTGAAATAGCCGGGGACGATGGCATACCTGGTCTTTATCAGCTGCCGTTGTGGCTGATCAATGAAGACGCTGCCAAGCGGCTTGCCGAATTCTATCCTGAAGCTGTCATCGCGAGTATCAAGTCGGAAGAAGGTGATGGGGTTCTTGTTGACGCTTTTTTTACGACAGAATGGCAAAATGCTTTGCTGCAGAAAATGGCGGCTCACCGGTCGGGTCATTCGGCGGGGATGCCTATTGAATTTGACGGTAATGACCGGTTGAAGAAATTTTTAGCAGAAGGGAAAGAAGTCCCTCCAAAGATACATACCTCTGATCTGTACAACACTTCCGTCACCTATGACGCCGCCTTTTTTCTGAAGATGTATCGGAAGGTCGAAAGGAGCATGCATCCTGACCAGGAGATCACGCGTTTCCTATCAAAGCAAGGCCAGTTCCCCTATCTGCCGGCCTTTATCGGCTCGATCGAATGGAAAGACAAAAGGGGCTGCCTGGTGTTGGGGCTGATGCAGGAGATGATCGAAAATCACGGGGATGGATATGGTTATTTTTTGGAAAGGATAGCCAACTATATCGAAAGGATCCTGGCCGGCGAGAAAAATGGGCCGGTCGTACAGGAGCAGCAGGGGACGCTGGCTGCGCCACTGGCTTTTGATGAATTACCGGAGGCGTTGCAGACATTACTGGGTGCGCATGCAGCCGAGCAGGCGCGGCTTATCGGGGTCCGTACGGCGGAAATGCATCAGGCGCTGGCTTCCGGCACGGGGCTGAAGGACTTTAAGCCTGAAGCTTTCTCGCTTCATTACCAGCGGTCGCTGTTCTCATCGATGCAATCGCTGGTTCGCGAGACCTACCAGAATCTGGAGCGGAATAAGAAGGCATTGCCTGCCGACATGCAGGAGAGGATCGAACGGATCATGGCCTATCGTTCTGAGCTGCTTTCCACGCTGAAAAAGATCTATGTAAGAAAGCTGGATGCGCAGAAGATCCGTATTCATGGGAATTATCAGCTCGGGCAGATATTGCTGACGGGGAAGGACCTTGCCATCAATGACTTTAGTGGTGATCCGTCGCTGAGCTACAGCGAGCGTCGGCTTCGGCGTTCGCCTTTTGTGGACATCGCTTCGATGGTCGTCTCGTTCTATGAAGTGGCGTTTGATGGGTTCTGGCATGATGCGCAGCTGCATGAAGAGGATGTGAAGCGTCTTTTGCCGATGGCTGCTCTCTGGGCCTATTATAACAGTGGTTTTTTTATCAGGGCGTATAAGGAGAAGATGCAGGGCTCACCGATCATTCCCGCGTTGCAGGAGGATTTTGAGACGATGCTGCAATATTATCTTGTGCTTAAGGCGATCACCAGCTTTAATGATTATTTGAAGACAGACCCACGGCGGGTGGTTGTTCCTCAAACTATTTTAAGAAAGGTGCTGAATCCGCAGACGGAGGTGGCGCAGGTGACGTCTGTGCCGGTGGTGGCTCCTGTTGGGAGTTAGCTCCAATCCCATACTACGAGGTCCCATTCCTCGTCGTTCTCGTGGTGTGTACCGATGACTTTAAATCCCACTTTTTCATGGGCTTTTGATGAACGGGGATTCTTCGTGGAGATCTCCGTGATCATTATGGAATACTGCGGCGAGAACTGTTTGCGGTGGAATTCATACAACATCTTTACTACACCCTGGCCGCGATAGTCCGGGGCGACGCAGATCTGTCCCATAAAATAGACGGGGTAGTCGATGAGTGGTTTGCCCTTGTAATTGACGGTCGATACGAAGTCGACTGTTTCTGCCAGCGGCGGGTAGATCGTGACGCATTCTTTTGTCAGTGTGATCGCATAACCTGCCAGCTTATCGCCGTCCATGACTACCACGGAAGGGACTATTACGTGCAGGGCATATAGGGTCTCCTGTGGATAGACCCAGGTGACAAAACCTTCTTTTGCCTTTGTTTCGGCGGAAATATTAATGGGCAGATTGGCGGCTGACAATTGTGCGATCTGTACCAACTCTGATTCTTCCGTAACTAGTTTGGCGGTTAGCATATGGAACTTTTCTTAAAATAAGGAGGTTTGAACGACTGTCGATGGTTCTGGCCGGGTTATCAGTGCTTTTTTACGGCGACGGATCATGGAATGGCCGATGGGTTTTTCGCCGGTTGGCGGGTTGACGGGGGGTGTGGCAGTGTGGTCGTTTGTCGCGGTATTGCTGGGCGTTGCAGTGGCTTTTGCGGGAGTGAGCTTGCGCGCACCTTCCCATTCCGCTTCTGTACCGATGCCAGGTTGTCCGCAAAATGTCCCGTCTATCGCATAGACTTCCGATTCTCCATGACGCGATGCCACTACCACATGTGTTCCTTCAGCCACTTCTTCGAACAAGGTCTGAGCCAGCTCGGGCTTATTATTATCCTGCGAAAGATGTGCCAGGAGCAGATGACTCATAAAGGCCGGTCGGTGGCGGACGAATAATTCCAGTGCCTGGTGATTGGAAAGATGTCCTTTGCCGCCGCGGATGCGATTTTTTAAAGGCCAGGGATAACGGCCTTCTTCCAGTAGCTGCTCGTCATAGTTGGCTTCGAGAAATGCGGCATGGCATAACTTAAAGTGCCGGGTAAGGTTGTCGCAGACATGTCCGATGTCGGTGAAGACACCGATGTGAATGGGCGCTCCGTCTTCCTTTTGGGCAGAGATGACGAAGCTATGCGGGTCTATGGCGTCATGGGTCTTGGAAAATGCCAGCACGTTGAGGCTGCCGATGGATACCGGTTCTGATGCGGCAAAAGACCGGACCAGGTGGCCTTCCAGTGACAGCCGTCCCTCTGACAGGGTATTTTCGGTGATATATACGGGTAATTGATAACGTTTGGAGAGGACTTCCAGCCCGCGGATATGATCGTCGTGCTCATGCGAGATAAAAACGCCTTTGACCCGATCCATGGATAATCCCAGGCGGCGCATACGCCGTTCTGTCTCACGACAGGAGAGACCTGCATCGATCAGAACGGCTTCGTGGTCATTGCCGATGTAATAACAATTGCCGTTGCTGCCGGAATTTAAAGAGGCGATGTAGAGTGACATGAGTTGGGCAAATTTAGTATATTTAATGAAAGCCTGACTATGCGATTTACCCTCATCGGATTCCTGCTGCTGGGGACATGCGACCAGCAAGGACCTGCTTCATTGGAAGCAGCAGCCTATCGCTCTTTATCCGGACAGTCTCGGATATATCTTTTCGGGCAGCGCGGTCGTCGATTCCGCGAACAGTTCGGGATTTGGTCGTGGGGATAAGACACCCCTGGTAGCCATTTTCACGCATCATGACCCTAAAGGGGAAAAGAAAGGCAGCAACACCTTCCAGAATCAGAGTCTTGCCTATAGCCTTGATGGGGGTGCCAACTGGACAAAATATGCGGGTAATCCCGTTTTAAAGAATCCGGGTATCACTGATTTTCGGGACCCGAGTGTGTCGTGGCATGCGGCTGAAAAGAAATGGGTGATGTCCCTGGCGACGAAGGACCGGATTAGTTTTTATTCCTCGCCGGACCTGAAGAACTGGACAAAGGAAAGTGAGTTTGGGGAGAGAATTGGTGCACATGGCGGAGTCTGGGAGTGTCCGAATCTTTTTTCGTTGAAAGAAGCGATACGACTTACTGGGTCCTACTGGTCAGCAATAACCCGGGTGGACCCAACGGCGGATCTGGCACACAATATTTTATCGGCGATTGGGATGGGCATCGATTCACTCCAGCGGATACTCTTACCCGCTGGATAGACTATGGTCCCGATGACTATGCGGGGATCACCTATAACAACCTGGGCAATCAGCGTGTATTCCTGGGCTGGATGAGCAACTGGGATTATGCGAACATGGTCCCTACGCAGACCTGGCGCAATGCCATGACGATTCCCCGTGAGCTGAGTCTGCGGCGGTCGGGTGGCAGGCTTTACCTGGCTTCCCGTCCCTGGGGGCTGTTAAGCCGGCTGGCAGCAGAAAAGACTTCCAATCATCAGACGGACGACCGGGTAGGTCTTTACCGGCTTGATGTCTCCGACATCCCACTGCAATCCTTTACGGAAATTTTTTCCAATGGAAAGCAGGAAGTGGTTTTTGGCTATGACCAGGAGGCCAACCGGTATTACATCGACAGGAGCCGTTCGGGCGAGAAGGATTTTCACCCGGGATTTGGGGCCCGCTATTATGCGCCACGGATCAGCACGGGGGAAACGATCTCGTTGACGATCGTGATAGATGCTTCTTCGATAGAGGTGTTTGCAGATGACGGGCTGACGGTCATGACGGCGGTGTTCTTTGCGGAGTCAACACTGGGTCGGATCAATACGAATGCGGGTGGGACGGCTCATGTAACCGATCTGATCTCCGCGCTGCCTTAGAATCCGAGGTTTACCAAGCTCTGGCATACGTAACTTATCGAATCAGCACGACTACTCCGCGCAGCGATCTCTTTTGTCTTTCGAAGTTTTCATATTGGGCTGTCCAGACGTATGTTCCTGCCGGCAGTGGCTGTCCATTGGTAGTACCATCCCATCCCTTTATATAGTCATGGCTGGAATAGACCAACTGTCCCCATCGATTGTAGATTACCAGTAAATAATTTCTTAGATAGGGGCTATGGATGGGGTGCAGGAAGTCGTTGTTGCCATCGCCGTTGGGGGTAAAGGCATTGGGCATATAGAAACTATCACATTCCGGGGTTAGTTGCAGCTGAAGGGAAGTTGTTATACTATCTACGACACAACCCTCGCTATTGATGATAAGAAAGATGAGATTACCGGGGTCCAGGCCGCTGATGGTACTACCGTTAGGGTATGTAATATTGTTATGAAGCAAAATATAAGGTTGCTTTGATCCCTCTACCTGTAAATGGACGGAACCGCTGTTGATGATCCTGCAATTGGGGTTGACCGAATCGACGGTAATGCTAACAATATCTTTATTAAAGAGGCGAACGGTAAGGGTTGTGTCCCAGATACAGCCGTATTTATCGGTTGTGCTTAAGCGATAGGAGCCACCGGCCAGCCCGGGATAGGCCAGATCGTCTGACGGGTTGCTGCCATTAAGGCTTGTTTTATATGGACTGTACAGGCCGTTGATCGAGAGGTTCAGGCTGCCATCGTCGGGATAACATAAGGGATCTTTGATGAAAGCCTGTATGGCCGGTTCGTTATTGCTGATAGCCGTTATCCGGATGGTCGTATCGAATCTGCAGGTTGTGGAACTGACAAGGCTCAGTTGATAAGAGCCAACATCGAGTCCGGGGAGGGAAAGACCGGATTGTGGTAAGCCATTCAAAAGAATATGTATCGTCTGTGGGTCCACGCTGGCTGCCGGGGTAATAACCAGGCTCCCGCTGGCGGCTGTGCAAACTGTCGGGGTCACCGTTACATGGTCGAGGAGGATGGCGCGGGTTTGGTAGCTTAATGTTACGGTAAGGTCTTTTTCGCAATGGCCGCCATCGATGATCCGGATCGTATAATCGCCTTTATCGAGACTGCCAAAATGCGGGTTCGATTGGAAGGCTCCGTTGTCGAGCATAAAAAGAAGGGGAGGTGTTCCTGTTGATGCCTGGATGTCGATGGTACCATTCAGTTGGTAACAGCTTAGCGGATCGGCCGACTGAAGGTCAAAGGCGGGAGAAAGACCAGGGGTCAGCGTAAAGGTCGAATCCTTTGAACATCCTTCCTGTGTTGTGATATGAACGGTGTGACTACCCAGGCTTAGTGTTTCGAAGACCCCGGTTGTATTGGTTGTAAGACCATCGAGGGTATAGGAGAGGGGATTTTTTGAAGCGCTGAAGGCAAAAATATGGGCGCTACCGGTTTGTTCGTTCTCACAAGGTGACTGCAGAAAGATCGAATCGATGTCTACGCCATAGGTAGTACCGTCTTCGACGAGGCTGGCTGCATCCAGTACTCCGTTGGGCAGGTCGCAGGTCTCTCCGGTAAAGGATCTTGTATCGGGATCGATGCCCACCAGTACACTATTATATACGCCCGGGAGATAACCCATGCCATATAGCTTGTTCTTATTACAGGAGGAGGGCAGGGTGACGAGTCCATAAAAGGTATATCCCGCGCTGCTGACCAACAACTCTTCACCAGCGGGGTTATTAATATCCAATGAGTAGATGCCATCGGTGGCTGCAATGAGCAGCTTGTCGTTGTAGAAAGTCATGTCACCGGCGGGAGGATATGGTACTGTACCAAGGTCTTCTACGTGGCCGGTGTGCGGGTTGAAGCGGCTGAGCACAGCGGAGCCTCCTACATAATACAATAGACCGTTCTTGTCGCATGTCAGATTGTTTGTCAGCAGAACAGGGGGTATATAGGAAAGAGGCTGTGCTACACCCCCTGACTTGAGGTCCATCCAGTAAAGACCTATCTGCGGGAATGTCATTATGTATAACGTATCCTTGAAACGGGCAATGGTGAATGGGTTACAGCCTGTGCAGTTGGGGACGGTAAAGTTTAGATCAGTATAATTGCAGGTGCCATCTTCTATAGTATATACCGAAGACCCGGTGTTGAATAAAACCGTTTGTCCCACAGAAAGAAAATGGGCCAGCAGTAGGATGGTCAGGTTAAGGGCTATTTTTTTCATGGCAGGTCGGGTCGAACGCACCGCCAAATTACAAAAGCAGGTTCATAAATTATAAAAGGCGGCCTGTGGGGGCCACCTTTTATAAAACGTTTAACGGTCTGACTGTTAAAAAAGATTGTAATTCGGCCAGGTCACCGAGGAATACAGTTTACTGAGGATGCCATCCAGTGTCCAGGCATAGGTATCCTGTTCGGCCCTGGTGTTCATGACCATGGTCCAGCCGCCGCCGTCACCTGCGTCATGCAGGAGGGCGTTGGTCCCGTCCATGGCGCCATTGTGGCCTTTGGCAGAATTGCCCCACACGACAAAACCACAGCCGTAGTTGTTCGGTTTTGAAGCTGGTGTCATTTCGGTCAGACTGTCCATTTGCTGCAGGGGGAGGATGTCAGGGACTCCATGATTACCGTTGATATGTACGAGTACCCGTGCGAGGTCGGGGGCGGAAGCTATCCAGCCGCCATTGCCTTGCATTCGGTCGAGATGCAGTCCATAGGGATTGCCGCCGGCGCTGCTGCCATAATATTCCACTTCATTGGGCAGGCGCTGGTTAAGAGCGTTCCTGCCTATCTGCATACCGCTGATCCCGCAGGGGGTGAAAACCTGCGACTGGACAAACTTCTCATAGGTCATACCTCCGTCCAGCTTTTCTATGATCCTTGCCAGCAGAATATATCCGAAGTTAAGATAAACATAACTGCTGCCCGGAGGGTGTGTGATGATCTCGTTGTTCAACTCCCACTGGATGATCTGGTCGATACTCATTTCATAATGTATGAATGCGGGATCGCCCTGGACATTCTGGAAACCCGAGGTATGATGCAGGAGATCGCTGACCGTGATCTGTTTTGCTTTTTGATTATTGGCTGGTACGGTGAATTGGGGCAGGATGCCGCCTGTGCCGAAGACTTTGTCGTTCAGGTGGAGCTTACCCTGGGCGAATAGCTTCATGATGCCGAGCGAGGTCATTGGTTTGCTGACACTGGCGATGCGCCAGCGATGATCCGGGCTGGCGGGCTCTCCTGTTTCTTTTACGGCATTACCATATCCTTTTGCAAAGACCAGCCGATCGCCTTTACAAAAAGCTATACAGAGACCGGGGACATTGTTGCGTTTCATGTAATTGTTGATCGATGTGTCGATGCGGTTCATGTCGGCGGCGCTGATATTGGTATTATCCCAGATACCGGCGAACTGGACTTCGTTATTGACATTATAACCGGTGAGGAATTCCGGCGTATATCCCTGGTAGTAAAAATTGTCAAAGGTATATTGATAGAAATTCAATGGAATGGCATGGCGGGCATACCACAGGGGGCTCGATACCTTTTCCCAGATGGCGGCGTATGCAGCCTGGCCGCCATTGGTGTAGCCTGTCACGCAGGTGAGCTTATAACCCTGACCAGTAAGCTGGTTGAAATTGTCCTGGTATTGCTGGGCAGTCATATTGTGTTTGGCTGACCAGGCGGAGCCGCCTGTCTTTTCCCAGATGCCGGCAAAATAAGGAGTGCCGTTTACGGTATAAGCCGAGATGATCTTTGGCCGGTAATCTTTGTTCTGATCATAGATCTGCTGGTATTGTTGTGCCGTCAGGTTGTGACGGGCGATCTGGGCGGGGCCGGATGTCTTTTGCCAGGTGGCATTGAAATAAGCGGTATTGCTGACGCTGAAACCTTGTACATAGACCAGGCGATAACCTTTCTTTTGCATGTCGTCGAATGTGGTTTGGTACTGGGCGGCTGTCATTCCGTTGCGAAACTCCGAAGCCGGGATATTGGTCTTCTGCCAGAGGGCAGCATAATTGGCCTGGTTGTTCAGGCTATAACCGGTGACCATTTTGGGGTAATACCCTTGTTTGGAAAGGTCGTTGAAGGCTTGTTGATACTGAGTGGCAGTTAATCCATGTTTGGCAATCCAGGGTTGTGCGAACAGGCGGGAGGGGTGGGGGATGAGGAATATCATCCCGACGAGGAGCAGCAATCTTTTCATTGTTTAGAGTTTTTTTATTGAGTTGCGAAGATTGCTCAGGTGTTGGGATGCAAAGATGGAGTATCCGGGTATTAAATCCAATACCCTTATAGTGGTAAATTAAGCATATGGTTTATAAGACAAAAAAAAATCTTAACTTTCATAACTCACTCTTAAGCCTGTTAAAGCCATTCATCTTAAATAATGTATTATGCGCAAATTGATATTCGTCTTGTTGACAGGATGTTTTGGATTTATTGCTACGGCACAGGAGCAGAAGCCACCGCCGCCGCCCCGGCCGGCTCCGCCATCACGACCGGCGCCACAGGTTCAGCGGCCGGCTCCGCAGGTTCAGCGCCCTACGACGCAGCCGCAGCGTCCTGCGGTGCAGCCACAACGTCCTGTTGCAAAGCCGCCACAGCAGCGTCCTCCGCAGCAAAGGCCACCGCAGACTACGCGGCCTTCTCAGCCCGGTCGGCCTTTTCAGCCTGGTCGTCCACCCGGGACGAATCCACCGGGTAATACGCGTCCACCAGGGAATACCCGCCCGCCGGGTAATGGTCGTCCTCCGGGTAATACTCGCCCGCCAGGGACGCGTCCTCCCGGCAATGGTCGTCCGCCGGGCGGTCACCGTCCTCCTGGTGGTCGTCCTCCTATCAGCCATCGTCCTCCGGGCTGGGGTCAGCACCGGCCGCCTTATACTCGTCCTCCGCATTTCTGGAATGGGCGTAGATACTATACTTATCACAAGTACTATAATCATCCTTACCGGCCTTATGTATATGGTCCGGCCTGGCATCCGCTTGGCTTTTTCCTCGGTGCTATTGCGGCAAGCGCAACCATCATTGCATTGAATGATATCGACTATCGTTATGATGCGGGGGTATTTTATGAGCCTGCCGACGGAGGGTATAAGGTTGTTGCGCCGCCTGCGAGTGCTGTTGTGCCGGCTTTACCGCAGGATGCTGTTTCCTTGCAGGTTGGGGATGACACCTTCTATTACTATGGGGGAATATTTTATATACAGGTGAGCAATGGTTACCAGGTCGTCAAGGCTCCGCCGGGCGCTATCGTATACAACCTGCCTGATGGGGCTACGACTGTCAATGCTGATGGAGTGACCTATCTGCAATATAATGGGGATTATTATCAGCCGATCGAGGATGCAAATGGGCAGGCGGGTTATGAAGTTGTGGAGATCGAGGATGGGGAGAATGGGAATTAACTTGGTTCCAGCACTCCTGTGACTACGCAGGGGCGCACCATTGCGGGTGTGGGTTTAGGGGGTAGCTGGATATAGGGTTGCGAGGCAGGTTGCGCCGCTGTGCGGGAAGGTTGGGTCGCAGTGCGAGGCGCTTGTGTCTTCGTCTGGGGAGGTTGAGTCACCGTGTGCGAGGATCGCGGTTTCGATTGAGCAGGTTGGGATGTGGCGAGGATAGGTTGCTGTTTGGGACGTGCAGGGCGCATCACTATACGGGAGGGCATCGTCTCTGTTTCGGCGGGGTCGGGTTGGGGCATCGTGGGGTCGGATTGATGTATCCTTGCGTTGGGTTGGGGCATCCTGGGGTTGGGTTGGGGCATCGCAGGTGTGGACCCGGGTGAGGAGATAAAAACGGGCTGTGGCAGCTGGGTGCGTCTGAGGAAGAAGCGGCCACCGATGAGAAAGCTTATGAGCATGATCATCCCGCCGTGTAAATGGATGATGTCTTCGCCTGGCCAGGGGATGGATATGTCGGCGCGGATACCAAATGAGTCGATGCCATTGCGTACTTGTTTGGGTAGTTGATCCTCCACCAGATAATAGAGACCTCCTCCTGCTGCCATGCATATGAGCATCAGCCACCAGCCGGTAAAAACGGCCCAGCCTTTTTGTCCTAATGAGGTGATGGGGGGAGGAGAGGAGTGAAGAGAAGTATGTTGCTGCCAGTATTGACGATGGCGGGATAGTTCGGGGGCTATTACCACCAAATAAAAGAACAGGAAGAGAATACCTACAGGAATCCAGTCGATCACCGGCAGGCGAAGCGGGATGTCCAGAAAAACGATCATCGGCTGAACGCCTCCGAGGTCACTTAACCAGGGAAGGAGGCGGACAAGCAAATATTGCTCTAATAAAATAGAGATCAGCAGCAGCAGGGCTACGAGAAGAAAAGACCCTCTCCGTCCGGCAGGGGGGAGTTCCATATGATTTTTTTAAATAATTGTTTAGGCAAAACGACCGGGTAGAAGGCTATTCATGGGAGATTGGGGGATGAATGGGAGTAAAACGATGGCAAGGCTTTGGATAATATAAATAAATTGCCAAAATAAAGTTAAAGGAAGGTTGCGGCGAGAGTAAAGCCGGGGTGACTGAAGCAAAGTTGGGATGGGGGAAGTAAAGTTGGGGTGGGGGAAATCGGGTTTATGTAATTTTTGTCGTCGCTGCATCATACCGGTAAATAATTGCCATGCGACATACTGTTACCGGCTTGCTTGCCCTGCTTTTTGCGCTGCCTGTGTTGTCCCAGATGCCTTCGATCAAAACCAATGGCGAATCTGCCGATGCGGTCTATTTACAAAAGCTTGATGTAGATGTAAAGATCACGGGAGCCGTTGCAACGACTACGTGGACGATGACCTTTAAGAATAATTCCGGGCGTCTTTTGGAGGGAGAGCTTAGCTTCCCTTTGCCGCAGGGTACCAGTGTATCACACTACGCATTGGATATCAATGGCAAAATGCGGGATGCCGTACCGGTGGAAAAAGAAAAGGCAACGCTTGCTTTTGAAAACACCGAACGTCGCCGCATCGACCCCGGGCTTTTGGAAAAGGTGGATGGAAATACCTTTCGTACCCGAATCTACCCGATAAATCCGAATGGAACGCGTACTGTTCGGATCGGGTATGAGCAGGAACTGGTTTGGGAACACCAGGCCGATCTTCGCTATCACCTGCCGCTGGCTTTTTCAAACCCGATAGAATCGTTCAGTATCAACATCAATGTGATCGGGGTGAGCGCTCACCCGCGTCTCGATTGGGAGACGGATGAGCAATTGCAGTTTGGCGAATGGAAAGACTCGTGGACGTTGTCGCATCAATGGAGTCATTTCCAGGCGGATAAGTCCATCGACATACATATTCCGCAAGCTCCGGGTGCAGGGGCCATCCTTATGCAGCAGTCGGGGAACCATTATTTTTATGTTGCCAGCGTTTTTCCGGAGCAAAAGAAAATAGAAAAGCAGACGCCTCATCATGTGACGCTGCTTTGGGATGCTTCGCTCAGCGGACTGAAACGTGATCGTAAGAAAGAGCTCGACCTGCTGGACGCCTATTTTTCCCGTCTGAAAAATGTGGAGGTGACGCTGGTGGCGTTCAGCAATACGGTGGCAGCACCAAAGGAATTTACTGTAAACGATGGGCACTGGCAGACGCTGAACGCAGCATTGCAAAACACGATCTTTGACGGTGGTACTCAGCTGGGCGCGCTGGATCTGAGTAAATACGCGGGGGATGAATTCCTGTTGTTCAGTGACGGGCATTCCAATTTCGGCAGTAATAATATCAAGCTGGCTAATCGACCGGTCTATACCATCACTTCATCAGCCGGCGCAGACTATTCTTGTCTGGAATCTATTGCCAGCCGTTCGGGCGGGGAGCTGATCAATCTCGAAAACCTATCTGTATCGGCCGGGCGGGACCGACTGTTTTATCAGACCCTTCATTTTATGGGTGTCAAAGCGGCGGAAGGACTGGAGGAAAGTTATCCTTCTCTCCCGACGCCGGTTGCGGGGAGTCTGACGGTCGCGGGGATATCCTATCAGCCTACGGCGAATATTGTTTTGCAGTTTGGCTATGGCGGTAAAGTGGTAAGGGAGCAGACTATCAATCTTCGATATGATCGTCAACAGACAAGCCAGCCCGACCTTGAGCATATCTGGGCGCAGAAAAAAATAGCAGAGCTGGATACCCGTTATGAAGACAACAAGCTGGACATCCAGCATCTGGGGCGTCGTTATGGTATAGTAACCCGGAACACATCACTGGTCGTACTGGAGAATGTCAATGACTATATCACCTACCAGATAGAACCACCGGCTGAACTTCGCGATGAATATGATCGTATCATGAAGGGGCGTGAGAGAGGGACCTGGGCGAGCCGCCGGCAGGTGACGGATAATGCGGAAGCTTATTTTAATGAGTTGCTGACCTGGTGGGGGGCGGTACCGGTTGCCCGAACGGTGAAGGTGAAGAAGGACACGGTGAATTATGAATCGCGGGCGATAGGCGACAGGCTTGAGGGGCGGGTTTCGGGAGTGGCGGTGAACTCAGCGGCACCAGGCTCGAATGTGCGGGTACGGGGAACCGGGAGCAAGAGCGAGTCGGCGCCCGTAGAGGAGCGGATGCTCAGTGAGGTGGTTGTTACCGGTTTTGCCACAACACGAAAAAGGGAGGTTACTGAAAGTGTGACTACGGTGAGGGGGTATACAATCACAAACGGAGGGGCAGATGAGGTCGCGGATGAGGAGCTGCTAGGAAACGCAGGTACAGACAAGCATAAGGGGGAGCCAGGCAGCTTTACGGCGCTGAAGGCAGAAGTCAACACCAGCTATCTGGACAAGCTAAAAGCCGCCAGACCCGCCGAACGCTATGCTTTGTATCTCCAGCTGCGACAGGATAATATGACCACTCCCTTGTTCTATTTTCATACGGCCAGTTTCTTTTTGGCTGCGGGAGAAAAAGCGATTGGTCTGAGGATCCTTTCCAATATTGCCGAGCTGGAAGCCGAGAACTACGAGCTTGGCAAACTGCTGGCCTATAAACTGAAAGAATTGGGTGAGACGGAAGCGGAGCTGGCTGCATTTAAACAGGTTCTTGACTGGCGTCCTTTTGAACCACAGAGCTACCGGGACTATGGTCTGGCGCTGCTAGACGCCGGTTATCCCCAACAGGCGCTGGATACTCTCTACTATGCCCTGACAAAAAACTACGATGCCAATGTGGAAGCCTTATATCCGGGAATAGAAGAGACCCTGCTGCCGGAGATCAATAATCTTATCGTCTGTCAAAGGGGGAAGGTGGATACCAGTCGGATACCTAAAAACCTGATCGCGCCTTTGCCGGTGGACATTCGTGTCGTCCTCAACTGGAACAGGCCGAGTACGGATATTGATCTCTGGGTCACCGATCCCGACAATGAAAAATGTTATTTTGGTAACCGTAGTACGAGGATGGGCGGCAGGATCTCGCATGATTTTACCCGCGGTCTTGGTCCGGAACAGTTCCTGCTGAAGAAAGCCGTGAAGGGCCGTTACAAAGTGGAGGTCAACTATTTTGGGGATACGCAGGTGAAGCTGGCCGGGGAGACATCGATCATGGTCGAAGTATACACCAATTATGGTACACTGCAGCAAAAGCGCAATGTCATCACACTGCAGATGGAAAAGGGCGCAAAAGGAGCGGTCTACGTAGGCGATTTTGATTTTAAGTAGATCGGCTTAGGGTTTTTCCTGTTATTTTTGGCCTATGAGCTCAGGCCCCGTCATTAAGCGCGACATACTGATCACAGGTTCTGCGATGGTCGCTGTTTGGATCGTTTTCAAATGTTTTTATCCATACGCCGACTATTTTACGGACTCGTACAGCTATATCCAGGCGGCTGCCGGCAAGGACAGCATCGATTACCGGCCTATCGGGTATTCTATTTTTCTGCGGCTTGTACATGGGGTATCGGCTTCGGATACTTTCCTGGTCAGCCTGCAATATGTTCTTGTGCAGTTGACGAGCCTCGTGTTGTATATCCGGTTGGATAAGTTATATCAGCCTGCACGGTGGGTACAGCGGGTGATATTGATCTTTCTTGTCCTCAATCCGGTGATACCCTATACCTGTAATTATGTATCGAGCGATGCCTTGTTTATCGCGCTGAGTCTTTTATGGCTAAATCTGCTTATTGGTATTATCCTCCGGCCTTCGTGGGGAAGGCTGTGGTTGCAGTTGCTGCTGCTGGCCCTTATTTTTAATATCCGGTATGTAGCGTTGTATTATCCTGCCGTGGCGGCGATAGCTTTTTTTCTGATGCGAAAAGACCTGCTTTTTAAGGTGGTAGGTATAACGACCAGCATAGTTGTTGTACTGGCGGGTGTCTTCTTTATCAAGTCGATCACGCGGCAACAGACCGGGGCGTCTATCTTTTCTGCTTTCAGCGGCTGGCAGATTGCCAACAACGCTATACATATCTATCCGTACATTCCTGTCGATACGGAGGGGCTGCCTTCAGCGGAAAGTAAAATAGTGGCTGATTATGTAAAGGTCTATTTCGACCGGATTGGTCCGGAGCTGATAAAAAAGGGGCCGTCCGCCACTACCGCCTATATGTGGGAGCGGGGATCGCCTCTCCATCAGTATATGTTTGCTTATCAGCAACAACATTCCCTTTCTTATTTTGTCGCATGGAACAGGGTAGCGGTGGTGTTGACAGAATATGGCTATCATCTTGTGAGGAAGCATCCACTGGCTTTTGGCCGGTATTATCTCTGGGAGAGTGCAAAGAGTTATTTTTATACTCCGCTGGACGTCTTTGGCGTTTATAATGAAGGCAATAAAGACGTGGATGTTGTAGCAAAAAACTGGTTCAACTATAAAAGTACGCGTCTTCGGGTAAGCTCGGCTACTATCCAGGGGAGATTGTTGGGGTGGATCCCTGCTTTGTATATAATTCTCAATGTCATTTTTGTCATTGCGACGCTGCTCTTTTTGTGTGTGCGGGAGCTTCGTCTGCGTCACCCGGAGTTCACGCTGAGTCTGCGGCTGATCTGCGCCTATCTGCTGGCCAATGCGGCCTTCTGTATTTTTGCTTCGCCCACGGTGCTGCGTTACCAGGTACTACCGGTCATCCTGCTTTTTGTATTTACTGTATACGCTGTACATTTCGTAACTTCCCAAGATGGAGATAAGTCTTTTACCGGTCAGCGCCGGAATTGAGCTATACCGGCGGCAGGCGGCCCGATTTTATGAAGCTTATTTACTTGGAGACCCTGGTATTGTCGAGTTTATCAGGGATCATCATCCCCGGCTTCGTAAATGGGCGCAGGAGCAATGTCCGTATGCAACGGTCACGCCGTCTGATATCCAGATGGCGATGGCTGACTGGTATTATTTTGAAAGCTGGATGCACCTGGTGGAATGGGAGGCTGAGGTGACGGAAAGAGATTCTTCTGTCTTTCTTTTTGAATCGGCTGTGGAGGCGATATTTACGGGTGATGTGGCCAGGCTGGAGGGGTTGCTTCGGGAAAATCCGACCCTGGTCAGGGTGCGTTCGATGCGCCGGCATCATGCCACACTTTTGCATTATGTAGGGGCTAATGGAGTGGAATACTATCGCGGTCTGTATCCGGCGAATGCCGTCGAGATCTTAAAATTATTGCTGGCTGCCGGTGCCGAGGTCAATGCAGAGGCGGATATGTATGGGGGAAGGGCGACGGCGCTGGGTCTTATAGCTACGAGCATTCATCCCACGAAGGCGGGTGTAATGAATGCTTTGCTGGAAACTTTACTGGATGCCGGTGCTGAGATAGATCATCCGGGAGCGGCGGGCAATGGGCATTATGCTGTAAATGGCTGTCTGGCGAATGGAAGGCCGGAGGCGGCTGATTTTTTGGCGCGCCGGGGCGCCATATTGGACCTGGAAGGTGCGGCGGGTGTGGGAAGACTGGATGTTGTCAGAAGTAATTTCAATGCCGATGGCAGTCTGAAAGCGCCGGCAACGAGGACAAAGCTGGACCGCGGATTTGTGTGGGCCTGTGAATATGGGCAGACGGCTGTCGTCGATTTTCTGTTGGATAAGGGGGCTGATCCGAATGAGCGGGTCAATGGGATGAATGGCTTGCATTGGGCTGTCATTGGCGGTCACCTGGATACGATCAAGCTGCTGATCGACCGGAATGTGTCGCTGGAATCGGTCAATGCTTATGGCGGAACGGCGCTGGGAGCGGCCTTTTGGGCGACGGTCAACCAGGAGGAGGTCTATAGATGGCCCGGATTTACGGACGATATAATGGTAATCGAGGTTCTGCTCGATGCCGGCGCGAAGATCGAAGCCGGGACGCTGGAATGGTTGGACAGACAGCATCTGCCTGCCGCGAAGAAGGCCTCGATAGGGGATTTGCTGGAGAGTTATGGGGCGGAGAGTTGAGGACCGGAGTTAGCAGGGTGAGTTGGGGCAGGCGTGAGCAGGTGATCACGGGGGCAGTAGTCAGGGCGCGGGTGCTAAAGTCCTGCATTTTTTTAGCTCGTCAAATATTTGTAATTTGAATGTCTAATACGCTAACGATGCAATCAAATCCTTCTCAACCGCTGTCTTCCGCTGAAATTAATCCGTTATCTTCTCTCGATGTATGGGAGGAAGATCTGTTGGAGCGTTATCCCGACCCTGAGACTATTGCAAAGGAAAAATCTACCGAAGAATATCGTAACTACGAAACGCCGGGTAGGGATTCTGTCAAGGAGTTCTATCGTCTCAATCATACGTATCAGACCTATGAGTTTGTGCAGCAGAAAAGGGCCGATTTCCTGAAGTTCGATAAAAAGGAAATGTCCGTATGGGACGCCTTTAACTTCCTCAACGAGCTGGTAGATGATTCTGATCCCGATACCGATCTGGACCAGTTCCAGCATTTGTTGCAGACTTCAGAGGCGATTCGCAGAGATGGTCATCCCGACTGGATGGTGATGGTTGGTCTTTTCCATGACATGGGTAAGGTGCTTTGTCTTTTTGGGGAACCGCAGTGGGCTGTTGTAGGGGATACTTTCCCTGTAGGCTGCGCCTATTCCGATAAAATTGTCTATCCTGAATTTTTTGCTAATAATCCCGACTACAGCGACGAGCGCTATAGTACCAAGTATGGTGTGTATGCACCTGGTTGCGGACTTCGCAATGTCGATATGTCCTGGGGGCATGATGAATATGTCTATCACATGATGAAGGATTATCTGCCCGAACCTGCCTTATATATGCTCCGCTATCACTCTTTTTATGCGCAGCATCGCGAAGAGTCTTATGAACATCTCATGGATGATCATGATCGCGAAATGTTCAAATGGGTGAAGCTTTTCAATCCATATGATCTTTATTCAAAGAATCCCACGCCTCCTGATTGGAAGGAATTGAAACCTTACTATGAGGGTTTGGTGGCGAAGTATTTGCCCGGGACCATCAAGTTTTAGAAGATAATTTTTGCCAGACAAAAGTATCCGCCTTTGCGGCAGGGGATGATGATCTCTCCTGCGTCGACGACTTTTGCAAGTCGCGGAAAACATTCATATGCATTATCCTGGTCTCTTAATGCCAGATCTTCCTTGAAACGGGTGTCGGCATCCAATGTCCCTTCGGCGTCGATGCTGCGGGCGGTGAGGAAGGTCCTTTGGTGGAGACGGGCATTATAAAGGAAATAAAGCAGGCCGTTGGCGGTGATGGTCTTATAGCCAAGATCGGCGTTGACCATATTATGCTGGGGTGTGCTGATGGCGTTGGTCCATTCTTCGACGCCGGTGCTGTCAAAGCTGATGACGAGGGCTCCCCGGCTCATGAACGAATACCTGTTCATCATATAGATCCCGATCTTACGCCATGTCGTCCAGGGATAATAGTGGTCGTTTTCGTATGGATCGTAAAAAGCATATTCCCTTGCGATGTATTCCCGCTCAGCGGGCAGATATAACCAACGGCCGGCCAGATCGCGTTCGGGGGAGACTGCGAGCTCCTGTGCTTCGATGGTAAAGCTGCCATTCCTGCGAAGGTGCAGATCCTGGATATAATAATCGTCGAGAGCAATCTTTATCCCATTCTTTTTTACTTCGCGAAGCATGTCGCCTGACAGGACGGTCAGGCTGCCTTTTTCGGCCGATCTTCTTTCTGCGTCGTGGACCAGGCAGAATAGCCCTTCAATACGGGCTTCGGGGCGTCGGCTGTAAAAAGAGGTCAGGATATATCTTTTATGGCGATTGTCGATCTGCAGGTGGACATTATCTACGTTGATAGAGGCTGGTACAAAATAAGTCGTACGGATACTGTCTTCCTGCGCGGGCACGGTGAAGAGCGCGGCCTGGTTGGGGTCGTGTGCCCTGGCCTTTCCATTCATTCCCGTAAAAATAAAATTGCCTTCGTTGTCTACCTGGTATTCGGAGAGATACTGTGAGGCTTCCACGTAGAGGGACAGATCTTTGTTCCTGACCGGGTGGAGATCCTTGTCGAACCAGACCGCTTTTATCCGGGTAGGCTGGTGATAAATATTGGTCCGGAATAGCAGGATCTGTTTTTTGTCCTCGCTGTTGATGATCGAATAGACCTGGCTTTGTTCCTGGATCTCGGGGATACGGGTTGAATCCATTTTTATCGGTGATCCGATGGTGTCGCCATCCATATTGAGTTTTAGGGCCATGCAATAGATGGTATGGTTGTGTAGATACTGGTAGAAGGTATAAAAGAAGTCGTCATAGACCAGGAAATGGATACCTGTGGATTCGCGGGGAATGGGCAAAGACTTTTCTGCAATGATGTGCATGTCGGAGTCATAGACACAAAGGTTGCTGTAGGCGATGAAATTGTTGGGATACAGTGCCGAGGGATCGAACTCTACGAGATTGTTTTGCCATCTGCGAACAGAGGCGTGGGAATAGATCGCCTTATAGACTAATAACCTGTCATCCTGTTTTGTGATGATATGGTATTTGACACGATTGAAGTCTTCTTTTCCGGGGTCGGAGTAAACTATTTTTTGTGCCGTTGCGATATGGATGAAAAAAAAGGTCAGGAGGAAGGCAGACAAGGACGATGGTTTCATTTGTAAAGGATAAGTAGTCTAAAAACTGATTTTTGCCAGATAGATAAAGCCGCCTTTCCGGCAGGGAAGGATCACTTCTCCTGCATCTACTGTTTTTGCCAGTCGAGGGAAATAGAGGTAGTCATTATCCAGGTCTCTCAGCGCGAGGTCTTCCCTGAACCGGGAATCCGTGTCGAGTGTTCCTGTTGCATCGATGCTGCGGGCGGTGAGGAAGGTATTCTGGCGGATATGGTCATTGAAGAGGAAATACAGCAGTCCATTGGCAATAATCGTTTTGTAGCCAAGAGAAACATCGATACTATTGAGCTGCGGGGTGTTGATAACATTGACCCATTCCACCAAACCAGCGCTGTCGAAGCCGGCGATAAGCGCTCCGCGGCTACTAAAGGTAATACGGCTCAAATACAGAGGGTCGATGCGGTGCCATACTTTCCAGGGATAGTAGTGGTCGACCTCATAGGGGTCAAAATAAGCAAACTCTGTCGCGATCCGTTCCCTTAACAGGGGAAGGTAATTCCACCGGCTTATGATCTCGTGATCAGGATTTACCTTCAGCTGCAGCGTTTCGATGGTAAAACCTCCATTGGTCCGCAGGTGCAGGTCCTGTATATAATAATCGTTCAAGGAGGCACTGGCGCGGCCTTTTTTTATGGCGCGGAGCAAACTGTCGGACAGGACGGTCAGAATCTTTTTGTCTTCCGATTTACCCTCTGCATCCCGAATGAGACAGAACAGCCCTGCTATGTCGGCTTCAGGGCGTTTGCTGTAAAACGAGCTTAGAATATATCTTTTATGCCTGTTGTCTACAAGCAGGCGGATGTTGTCTATGCTGATAGAGGGAGGGACGAAATAGGTGAAATAAAGACTGTCTGAATGAACCGGCTGGACGAAGAGTACGGTCTGCATCTCGTCCTGGGGTTTTGCTTTTCCATTCATCCCGACAAAGATGAAGTTTCCATCGTTGTCAATGTGAAATTCGGAAAGATACTGGGACGATTCCATCGTCAGGGGCAGGTCGGTGATCCGCCGGGGCTGGAGGTCCTTGTCGAATAGGATGCTCTTAATGTGGGAGGGTTCATCGTGTATATTGACGCAAAATAAAAGGATATGCTGTTTGTCTTCGCTGTAAATGACCGAATAGATCTGACTTTCATAATGGATATCGAGGACCGTTGTCGAATCCATTTTTATCGGGGAGCCGCGAATTTCACCATCCAGCCCGACTTTTGCCGCCATGCAATAGATAGTATGATGGGCAAGGTATTGATAGAAGATATAGAAAAAATCGTCGTAGGCCAGAAAATGCACACCGGAGATGGCGCGGGGTAAGGGAAGTGTTTTCTCGGTTGTGATGTGCATGGAGGAATCATAGATAGAGATTGTTGCCCCTTCGATGGAGTTGACGGGTCCGGAGTTGGAATTGTTGTTGTCCCGCAACGGATCGGGATTGGCATAACTCTGGCGGGGCGAGGCGGAGGGCAGTCCGTGAGAGGGGTTGCCAAAATAAACCGACTTAAATACAAGGATCTTGTCGTCTCGTTTGGTGATGACCTGGAACCGAAAGCGGTTGTAGTCGGTTTTCTCGGGTGGGGAATAAACTATTTTTTGTGCCTGGGTGGCCTGGAAGAAAATAAGTGTCAGGAAAACAGCATAGGATGGCAACGGTTTCATACATTAGAGTTATCGTTGCTGAAAATAATCATTTCCCCTGGCATGGGAAAGTGACTAACGATAGAATAACATCTTTTAATCGAGTTATAATGAGAAAACTCTCTTTTTTGTTTCTGGCTTATTTTTGTTTGATAGCAGCTTCTGCTCAGCAATCCCGCGAACGACTGAATTTTGACGATGGCTGGAAGTTTCACTTCGGTCATGCGGCTAATCCACGCCAGGATTTTAACTATGGCATTGGGAATATTTTTGCCAAGACGGGGGAAGCGGCCAATACCTGTATCAAAATGGAATTTGATGACCGGGACTGGACACCGGTGCAATTGCCGCATGACTGGGCGATAGGTCTTCCTTTTGAGCATGTGGCTAATGAAGATGTCGATGCGCATGGCTATCATACGGTTGGGGCCTTGTTCCCCGGGAGTTCGGTTGGGTGGTATCGAAAGACGTGGGACGTCGATGGTAAGGATTCCGGCAAGCGGTTCATCCTGCAATTTGACGGGATTTTCCGGGACAGCAAGGTCTGGATCAACAATTGTTACCTGGGGGGCCATTTCAGCGGGTATAGTGGCTCGTCCTATGATATCACCGACTTTCTGCGGATGCATGGAAAGAACACGGTAGTTGTGCGGGCCGATGCCAGCCAGTATGAGGGCTGGTTTTATGAAGGTGCGGGGATCTACCGGCATGCGTGGCTGAATATCGTCAACAAGACCCATTTAGCGTTAGAGGGTGGGGTCTTTGTGCATTCGGAGGTTAAGGGTGATGAAGCGAAGGTAACGATAGAAGCTAAAGTAGATCAGTACGATCAGAAGGAAGCCGATATAAGTGTAGAGCGATATATTACGGACAGGGATGGCAAAAGAATAACAGACGAACAACGTCCGTCGCAGACCATCGATCATCCTATACTCTGGTCGTTGGAAAATCCTTATCTGTACCGGGCGGTGGTTACTGTCAGGTCAAGGGGGCAGGTCGTAGATCAGCAGGTCGTTCGGTTTGGCATCCGTACCGTCACTATCGACAAGGACAAGGGGCTTTTCCTGAATGGAAAGTCCATCAAGATACAGGGCGTCTGCTGTCACCAGGATCATGCCGGTGTAGGCAGCGCCTTGCCGGATTATCTGCAATACTATCGCATCCATTTACTAAAGGAAATGGGTGTCAATGCCTATCGGACCAGTCATAATCCCCCTACACCCGAGCTGCTGGATGCCTGTGACAGCCTGGGTATGCTGGTGCTGGACGAGACCCGTCTGCTCAACAGCGGGGCCGAATATGGCGCGGACTTCGAACAGCTGATACTACGTGACCGTAATCATCCCAGCATATTTATGTGGAGCATCGGCAATGAAGAATGGAAGATCCAGACGTCTACTACGGGTAAGCTTATTGCTCAGCACCAGGTGCAGCGTCAGCAGGAACTGGACCCCACCCGTACTTCTACTTATGCCGCCAATGTGGGAAATGTCTTTCATGGTGTCAACGAGGTCATCCCAGTGAGGGGCTTCAACTATAATCTGAAAGGGCTTGATCCCTATCGAAAAGAGCACCCGGATCAGCCTATCATGGGGACGGAGGTTGCCAGTACGGTCTCGACGCGTGGCATCTATGAGCGGGATACCGTCAATGCCTATGTGCCGGATTATGACAGCGTGGCGCCGCCATGGGCCAGCACGGCTGAGGCGTGGTGGACGATAGCCGCTAACAGGGAATGGTTTATGGGGGGATTTGCCTGGACAGGCTTTGACTATCGCGGTGAGCCGACTCCTTACCGCTGGCCGGATATCAACTCGCATTTTGGGATCATGGATATGTGTGGTTTTCCCAAGACCGTCTATTATTACTATCAGTCCTGGTGGACGGATAAGGATGTGCTGCATGTTGCGCCACACTGGAACTGGAAGGGCAAAGAAGGGAAGTCTATTCCTGTATGGGTGAATACCAATGCGGACAATGTGGAATTATTTCTCAACGGGAAGAGTCTTGGTAAAAAAGACATGCCCCGTAATGGTCACCTGGAATGGATGGTCAGCTATGCACCGGGCAAGCTGGAGGCGATAGCGTATAAAAAAGGAAAGAAGCTGAAGACTGTTGTGGAGACAACGGGGGAACCTTATAAGCTGGTGATCACGCCGGCAAAGACCACTTTGACTTCGGATGGTAAGGATGCAAATGTGTTTAATATCTCCGTTGTGGACAAGCAGGGTAGGGAAGTTCCTGATGCGAATAACCTGGTGCATTTTGCTGTAGCCGGCGGGGTGAAGATCATCGGTGTGGCCAATGGCGACCCGAGCAGTCATGAACCGGATAAGTATACCGGGGCTGACTGGCAACGATCTTTGTTCAATGGGAAGTGCCAGGTCATTGTTCAGTCTGATCCTGATCATGGCAACAACGGGATCACTTTTTCCGCAACAGGCGCCGGATTGCAGATGGCTTCGGTGCAGGTGCAGGCGGTGCGGCCGTAGTCAGGGTCGGGTCGCTGACGATGCCGGTCATCAGGATCAGGTTACGCTGTTTCTCCATCAGGAAATAGAGAAAGGGTTGATCATAACGGATGACCCGGGGGCGTCGGGTTCGGGTTTCCATGCCGAGGGTAATGTTGCCCAGTCCGGATGCAGCGGCGGCTTCAACACCGGTCTCGTTGACCCTGATACAGGTGGTATGTTTTGCCTGGGAAAGACAGGCTTTGCGGGCGCCGGTGGAATACATATTGGAAAAGTCGGCATCGCCGTTGGTGCTGAAAGCGATGCCCATTCCAAGGCGGCTGAGTACGGCGTGCATGTCATCGATGGAATAGGTAGATTCCCATCCGGGTAAGGATAGCTCAACCAACTGGGGTGTCATCTTGTCGAGGGCTTCGTTGAGGCGGGTGGGGTTGAGGCTGCGTGCCAGTCCTGTTGCGCCGGTGGTCTCGTTCTCCGGCAAGAGGGCAAAGATGCTATAGCTTTTTCCGTCACCGCAGGGCAATTCCACCATGGTGAAGGCGGTATCGGAGAAAACCCGGATCACTCCCGTCTTCTTCATATAAGACACTGTTTTTGTCCATGCTTTTGTCAGGTAAAAATCGCCTTTGCCGGTATTCTCTGCTTCGAAGGGGCTTGCCCATTTGCCTTTAAAATACAGGGCATTCACCAGGTACATCCCATCATTGGGTTTTGTGTGGTCGATGACGGTGGGGATCATATGACTGGTATTCTGGTCGATCCATTGATTGATATGGCTGGCAGCGTCGCGGGCGCCGAAATTGAGGGGCTGGGGTTGTGTATAAAAGAAATTCCCGACGATGCTTTCATAGGTGGGTGAAAGGGTCATCTTGCGCTGGTTGTACCAGAGGGAGTTGGCAAGAGTGATCTGTACGCTATTGTCGAGCAGGGGCATTTGCTGAATGGTCTCCTTGCAAAAGCTGTTGAGATTGGGGAGTTCCATATCTCCTGTCTGCAGGGCTTCTGCGATGGAATCGCGGGTTGCATGACCGGCACCATTGTACAGGAGGCTAAGGGAGAAATAAAGACTCAGGGGAGAGACCAGCTTGTTGTTGAGGCCCGGGTCTTCCTGTAATACGGCATTCAGCAGGTGGAAGGCAAACTGATTATGGCTCAGGGAAAACTCGGGATGAGGCCAGGTGCGGTGTGTCTCTTTTTGTCCTGTGGGCAGGAAAGCTACGAGGCCCGGAAAGATGCAAAGGAGTATGCGTTTTTTCATGACATACAGCGATCTTTTTCAGGCGGCTTAGCGGGTGATCAAATATAGTAAGTTTTATTTATTCCATTACGACTTTCTCAGGCTCACCAGTACTACCCCGTGTTTCCTTACGTCCGCAGCAAACTCGTTCTCAAATACACCCAGATCCTTTTGGCGCCACAGGTCACGGACGATGTATTTGCCGCTGATACCCAGGTCGGACCAGCGCAGGACTACTTTTTGTGACTCGGTGCTATCTCCGGGATTAAAAAGTCCAACGGCTTTGCTACCATCTTCGAGGTCTTTTGCCATGACACCGGCGTCGCCTTGCATTGCCACAACAGTTGCCTGTTTACCCAATGGGTCCTGGTTCAATGCCAGCACTTCGTCGTTGGTAAGCAGGCTGAGTGTGAATGGATCCAATTTTGTCATATCGCAACCCAGCAGGAGGGGAACAGACATCAGGCACCAGGCGCTGACATGTGTATATTGCTCATCCGGAGTCAGCAGTGTGGGTCTTGGTTCCTTACCCCAGCCAACATAACCTACGATCATCATATCGGGATCATTCCAATGTCCCTGACCAGCAAAAGGGGCCCATTTGTCCTGGGTGAAGAGCCGGCTTTTGAGGCTCTTCCAGTTGTCGCGGATATCCCCGCCTGTGCGCCAGCAGTTGGACCAGGCGGCCCAGTCGGCGGCACCGGCGAATGGAGCGCTATTGGAGAGGCTGAGTATCACATCGCGGCCGCTGTTCTTCAGCGCCTCGTACATGACCTTTGTCTCCGGCAATTCTATCGGGCTCCAGTCATATTTCAGATAGTCGAAACCCCAGGTGGTGTATTGTTTGACGTCATTGGACAGGAAGGACGTGGTGCCGATGGCATAGGGCAGCTGTTTTTTATTACGGGGGATATTCTCTTTGGTCCGTTCGAACAGGCCTTCCGGATTCATTGCCGAGCCGCCGATGTGGTGTCCATAGGATTCTACCCAGGGAGTGGAATAGATGCCGATCTTCAAACCCAGGCCATGTACTTCGTTGCAGAGCGCCTGCATATTGGGGAAGATGGAGGAGTCGGGCAGGATACCGTGGAAGGCTCCGCCCCGGGCGCCCTGCCAGCAGTCATCGATATTGAGATAGGTCCAGCCATGATCGATGAGACCGGAGCTGACCATTGCTTTGGCATTGGCTTCTACCAGCGTTTGTGTGATCTTTGTGGCATAGATATTCCAGCTATTCCAGCCCATGGGTGGGGTGAGCGCGATCTTGTCACCCACGATGATGCGCAAGGGACGTTCGGTCTGTCCGGCCTTATTGCGGGCGTGTAAGAGTATGGAATATTCTCCTGCTGATGCGATGCTACCGGAAAGCCGTCCCGTGGCTTTATCCAGTTTGACACCGGCGGGAAGATGGTCCGCTGAAAATTGCAGTGGTCTCGTTCCCGTAGTAGGGATCGTAAAGACGATGGGATGACCTGGCCGTACTCCGAAGACTTTGGGTCCATTGATGCGCGGCGTAGGTCCGGGCTGGGGTGTCAGGATGATAGCAGAATCGTTGCCGGAAGGCCCCGGATTGCCGGTCTGTGCTTTCATAGAACCGGCTGTTGCCAGAACAAGAAACAGAAAAGATACTATTCGCATGTAAAAGAATTTCAAGTTTACCATCCCGGGTTTTGCACCAGGTTTGCATTGATACCGAGATCGGAAACGCTGATCGGCATCAGGTAATAGGACGGGGTGTTAAAGATGCGGGGTTCTACCAGCGTCGGCTGGTAGAAGTCGGCAGCAGTTGCGCCCTTGATATTCATCCCATACACGGGTACATTGAATGTCCCGTCACCCATCTTCCAGCGCCGGATGTCCCAGAAGCGATGTCCTTCGAATGCGAATTCGATCGTCCTTTCCCGGCGAATGAGGGTACGCATCTCGTCCTGTGTAAAACTGCTTTTGCCTACCAGCGCCCAGGAAGCCAGTACGCCGGGTATGCCGCTTCGGGTACGGATGGCGTCGAGATATTGTATGACCGTACTTTGCTGGTCTGCACCCGAAAATTCGTTCAATGCCTCTGCATAGTCGAGGTATAATTCGCCCAGCCGAAAAATGGGCCAGGGATATTTCACTGCTGTCTGTGCGGCGCTGGTCAGGATCGAAGCCGGGTGCACCCCTTTCTGTTGCAGATAGCCGCCGGGACTGAAGTCACTTTGGGATGAAGACCATCCATGTGCTTCTCCGCTGCGCATCAGCAATTGGACATTGGTACTGTTGACCGCATAACTACCGCGATCGTACCCGATGGAAGCATAAAAACGCGGCTCCCTGTTCTGATGCAGTTTGATGGTTGTGCCGCTGACCTGGTACCGGTTGGCATAATCATATGCCGGGTCTACATCGATGGGCAGCCCATTTTTGGTATAATACGATTCCACCATTTTAAGGGTAGGGCATTCGCCGTTGTAGGTCTTGCCCTGTATCCGCGGAGTTGCCAGGCGGAACAGATCGTTGGGGTTGGTTTGCGGATCGGTAAAGCCCCAGAGCAATTCGCTATTCCAGGGATCGACCATCGTATACCTGTAATTATTTACCGCTGCCTGGAAGGGATCGGAGGTGGTAATGGTGCTGGTATATAGTTTGGCTCCGGCCGAGAGTGCCGAATTTAGGGCATCCAGGCTGGCATCGGCTGCTAATTTCCATTTGTTGGGGTCATAGGTCAGGTTGATCAGCTGTTTACCATCATGGTTCTTAAAGTTGCTGTAAAACTCCCCATTGCCATTGAAGAGGGGGCTGGCTGCATAAAGCAACATCCGTGCTTTTATGGCTTTACAGACTACCGACGTAGCACGGCCAAACTCGGCTGAAGAAATAGTAGCCGGTAACATAGCCGCTGCTTTGTCCAGCAGGTTGGTGATAAAATGCACGCAACTATCGTAGGGTTGACGGGAGGGGTAATACGCGTCACCAGTGGCATCGAGGTTGACGGCATCCGGGATGATCACGATGGGGCCATATTCTCTCAGCAGCACAAAATGAAAATAGCCGATCAGGAAAATAGCTTCTCCCTTCATGCGCTGCAGGTCGGCCGGGGCGATCTCTGGTGTTTTGTCGATATTGTCCAGAAAGGTATAACACTGACGGATACCATCATACATGCCGGCGCCGGGATTTCCACCTGCGGTACCCCAATAGTTCCAGTAAGGGCTGGAAGAATTCAGCTGGCCGCGGATATAACCTTTGGCGGTATGGTTGTTCCAGTTGGGGATGCACACTTCATCCGTCGTCTCCAGCTCCGGTGTGGCGCCTACATTGTCCAGACGGGGGATATAGTCGTAGAGTGAAAAAAAGAAGTTCAGTGCGGCATTCGAATTGTTGAACGCGCTCTCCAGGCTGGCCGTTGCGGGCGGCACTACATCGAGATATTTCTTACAGGCCGGGGTAAAGGCCAGCGTGATCAGAAAAAGAAGAGATAACCGTTTCATATCTTGTTGGTTAAATTCGTTAATTATTTCAGGGTGACCTGTACGCCGATGTTGATCACTCGTTGTGGCGGATAGTCCAGGCCGTTACTACTGTTGTTGTTGGCGGATAATTCAGGATCCCAGAGTTTGAATGCCGAAAAGGTCAGCAGGTTGAACCCATTGCAATAGATCCGTGTGAATGCATTTGGTGAATAGCCGATCTCTGCACTTTTAAGCCGCATGAAGGCGCCGCTGCGCAACCACCAGGTCGAACCCTGGTAATCGTTGGGATTGCCCAGGTCCGAGAGGCGGGGGAAAAAGGCATGCGGGTTAGGATTGCTTTGCGACCAGTGATTGTCGGCAATAGCCTTCAGCAGATTGCTTTGCAGGGTGCCGAAGGGGCTGATACTGGCGGAGCTGACAAAGGACGTCCCTACTGATCCGTTCAGGAAGAAAGAGACATTGGCAATGCCCTGGAAAAAGGTCTTGACATCCCAGCGTTTGTACATCACGTTGAAGCCGAAACCATAGGTGATCTCGGGAACGGTAGGATGGCCCATCGGGACTTTGTCGTTGTCATTTATCAGCGGGGTCTTGTCATAGGCGGATGATACATCTTTATACCGGATGTCACCGGCATAAACGGCTCCATACTGTGCAGGAGCGGCCGCCACCTCGGCCGAATCGGCAAACAGGTGTTGTGCGATGAGTCCTTTCAGCTGGTTGATAGGGTGGCCTACGGATGACAGATAGGGATAAGCATATTTCGGTTCGTCTATGAACAGCACTTTATTACGGGCATAGGTAAAAGTACCCCGTGCCGTAATCAGCAGGTCCTTGTTGACCTTGTAGGTATAGGCGAGTGTCATATCGATACCCTTGTTCTGTACTTTTTCGATATTGGCATAAGGTACGGCGGCGCCAATGCCCAGTGTTGAAGGGATCACTCTTTTCTGGAAGATATTGGACCGGATCTCTTTAAAGACGTCGACAGTCAAAGTCAACTGGTACCATAGTTCCATGTCGACACCTATATTCGTTTTGTCAGAGCGTTCCCAGGTGATACCCGGATTGGGGTAACGGGTGATCAGGACACCTCCCCGGGTATTGTTAAAGCTTTGTCCGAAAGTGTACCCGTTGCCACCGTTGCCTCCATTGTTCAGGTTGACTACGCTGGTATAGGGGAATCGGGTATCGGAGATCTGGTCATTCCCTGCCAGTCCTTTTGAAGCTCTGATCTTCAGGTTGGTGATCTGGTGGTGCCACCGATCGAAAAAGGCTTCGTTGGAAATGAGATAACCGATGCCGACGGCCGGAAAGAACCCGAACTTGTGTCCCGGGGCAAAATTCTCAGAACCCGTATATCCGAAATTCCCTTCGACAAAATAGCGGCTGTCATAAGCATAGGTGACACGGCCGCTGACGCCCTGGTTGCGATGTGGCAGGTTGGTGATGATGTCGGTACCTATTTGGTTGAGAGAAAACTCTTTTTGCTGGTACACCACCATTCCGGTGACGGCATGCGGGCCAAAGTTGCGTTCGTAGTTGATCAGGCCCTGTAAATAAATCGTCCGGTCGCCATAGTTGTTGGCCTTTTGGGTAAGGGCGATCTGGCCGTTGGCATCATGCTGGATGATATCATAATTGTATTTCTTCGCGGCTGAATCGTAGCTATAGGAATTGAGAATATAGGTAAAAGGGGAGTAATAACGTTGGATGGTGCTGGTGGTATAATTCTTAAAAGAAGACAGCAGGTTGACAGACAATCCCTGTGTGATAAAGTCCAGTTTTTGGTTGACTTTCAGCGTAGACAGGACATTGGAGGTAAAGCTTTGTGTATAACCTTTGACGAGATCGGCATAGGGGTTGGGGAAACCCGCTGAGAATCCGCCACTGGCATTGCCAAAATACAGGTGACCTGCGGAGTCAGGTGTGGGGAACAGTACCGGGAAATGCACGGGATTGCTGTTCATCACTTCTGTGAATATGTCGGAGGCGGAAGTATAAGGGCCGACATAGGGATTGAAGTCTGCGCTGATGCTGAGCTCCGCTTCGGTAGTCTTTGTAACATCCACCGTGAGGTTGTTGATGAAATTGAAGCGCTGGTCGTTGATGTTGCTGTTGAAACCACTGCCCGGCTGATTCTTCAGGATGCCTTCATCGCGGTAATAAGATACACCCATATAGTAACGGGCATTCTTGCTCCCTCCGCGGATATTGACATTGGCGTGCTGCCGGAGGGAGAAGTTTCTGAACAGGGTCTTGTACCAGTCGACATTGGGATAAACGATCGGATCGAGTCCTTTTATCGTGCCATTTATCTTATCCTGGCTGTATTGGGGCGTCTGGTTCGGATTGTCATTGAATTTGGCTTCGTTGTAGTCGTTCATGAAGGTGATGGCATCGGCGAATTTTGGCAAACGAGTTGGCTGTACGAAGGAATTTTCCACCAGAGTGGTGATGATAGGTTTTGCCAGGATACGGCCTCTTTTGGTGGCGATGAGGATCACGCCGTTGGCGCCCCGGGCGCCATACAGCGCCGTGGCGGAAGCGTCTTTCAGGACGGAGAAATTTTCAATGTTGACAGGATCGATATTGTTGAGGTCTTCGATGGTTATTTCTACTCCGTCGAGGAAAACCAGCGGACTGGTATTCCCGGGAGTCGCTACTCCGCGAATCCAGAAGGAGGCCGCATTCTTTCCCGGTTCACCGGAGGTTTGCACCGCGACGATGCCCGCTATCTGACCGGCAAAGCCCTGTGACAGCTGGCTACCGGGTATTTGCAGGTCTTCTGCCTTGATCGTGCTGATCGCACCCACCACACTTGCTTTCTTTTGCTTGCCATACCCTACGACCACCACTTCGGCGATGGCCACCTGTACTGGCTTCAGATTGACTTCCATGACGTCACCTTTTTGCGGGACCTTTATCCGTTGCGGCTCGTACCCTACAAAGGAAAACACCAGGGTATCCGTGTCGGTCGCCCGGATGCGGAAATACCCTTTTTCATCGGTGACGATGCCACGGCTGCGGCCGGCTATCATTATCGTTGCGTTGACGATGGCATCGCCTTTCTCATTGACCACGCGACCGAAAATGTCTTTGGGTGGCCCGTTGGCGTCTGTGGCGGGGGAGGGGGTGACCGGTATTTTTCTTTCTTCGATGAAAACGACCTTTTCTTCCTCCCGGATGGAATAATCAAAAGGCAGGTTGCTGAGGCAGGCGGACAGGGCCTCCCGCAAAGTTGAATTTCGCAGCGAAATACGGATATGTTCGGCCTGGTCCAGGATCTGCCGGTTGCAGAGGAAAGAATAACCGGTCTGCTGACGAAGTGCATGCAGCGCTTTTTCCAGGCTGATGTCTTTGGACACCAGGTTCACCCGCTGGGAATAGCTGCGGGCGGAGATCTGTAACGTTGTGGCGAGTATAAGAATGGCAGTCATCCTCATTATCAGCATCGTTTTTTTCAAGTGGCGTAAACCCCTTTTTTTCAATAGGGCTTTGCATAGTACAGGGAGTTCCATACTTTTGTGAAGTTGGGTTTAATGTAAGATCATGTTTTGAAAGAAGCCGGTTTTGCAGGGTGAACCCAATACTTAGCCGGAAGTGTGGACAAGACATTTCCGGTTTTTCTTTTTGGTGACCTGCGGGTGGGAACTAGTTAAGTTGGAGGGTAATTAATTTGCATAATGGCTGTGTTTAGAATTTGACAATCGTTATTTATTAAGGAGCTACGATCAATGTCCGGCCTTCCTGCCGGAAATGTATATTGTTATGCTCAAAGAATTCCAGGACGGTCGGGAGATTAACATTCCGGTTGACGATACCGAAGAACCTGGCTTTTGGTATCCGTCCCTCATAGCGGACATCGACGTTGTACCAGCGGGAGATCTGCCGCATGATACAGGAGAAGTCCGGGTTCATAAAAGAGATCTGGCCATTTTTCCAGGCCAGCACCTCTTCGGTGTCGACGTCGTCACTCAGCGTTTCGGCTTCCTCTGCCTGCCAGTGTGCCTGTTGGCCAGGGTGTAGGGGTAGTCTTTTTTTGCCAACGACCACTGCGGCGCCTTCTATAAGCGTGACCCTTGCTGCCGGCTCATCGGGATAGGCATTAATGTTGAAGGAGGTGCCGATATCTTCGACAACCCGTTGTCCTGTTTGCACGCGGAAAGGTTTGCCGGGGATATGTTTTACTTCGAAATAGGCTTCCCCAGTCAGTTCCACGCGCCGCTGGTCACCGCCGAAGGAAATGGGGAATCGCAAGGTGGTGGCTGCATTCAGCCAGACCTTTGTGCCGTCTGGAAGGATCAGCTGGTATTGACCACCTCTTGGTGTAATGACTGTATTATAAAGAAGCTCACTGGTGCCTGTTGTGGAATGCCAGGCCAGCAGACCACTATCTACTTTCATGATGGTTGTGCCCCCCTGGGTCGTGACGGTGCCTTTTTTGACATCATCCAGTAAGACCCGCTGACCATTAGCCAGTACCAGCAAGGCTTTTGTACTGCCGGGTGGGATAGGACGAGCCGGGGTGGCTACCACCGACAATGGTTTTTCTTTTCGGGAATACAGCAGGTAAACAGAGGCCGTTATCAATAATAGTACTGCGGCTGCGGTCCAGCGCAGCCAGTGGAGTGAAGCTTTCGGTCGGTCCGGGGCCGTCACATTCTTTATCTTTTCCCATACTTCTTCCTCTTTTGTCTCCGTCCATGAGGGATGTTTGTCGGAACTCCCGAAGACTGTCCGTAAGTCCTCCTCCAGGACATCCCTGTGCAACCCTTCGGCGAGAGCCGTCTGCAGGGCAGCAGCTTCGGCTTCGGAAAGGGCATCGTCCTTATATTTTTGGATCAGTTCCCGAAATTTTTCTGGGGTCATTCGAATGAGATTACAGCAATAAAGACCCCGGAAAAGAGACAGCGGCGTAAGGGAGGATAAAAAAAAGTAAAAAAATTAAATGCCGGCTGATATACTCCCGGATGGCCTTGCGGGCCAGCTCCATGTGTTTTTTGGCGGTGAGGCGGGAGATCTGCATACGTTGGGCGATATCATCATAACCCAATGCTTCTCCGTCAGCCATCAGATATACCTGTTTCTGCCGGAGCGGCAGCTGGTGGATGGCCTTTTCTATCAATTGCTCGTACTGTTTTTGGCGGAAGGGCTGGTCTGCTTCCTCTCCCGTATGTTCCGGGATCTGCATTTTTAAGCCCCGGACAAGCCGGGCCTGTTTGGAAAGGCGATTAAAATAATTGAAAACAACATTGCGGACGACGATAAAACAATAATCGGAGAAACTGCTTACGGCGGCAAGGGAGGTCCGGCGCTCCCATAATTTGACAAATACCTGTTGGACGATCTCTTCGGCTTCCGTCTCGTCCTTCACATATACCATCACTGTGTGATGTACTTTTGTGCTGTAGAGATGATAAAGTCGTGAAAAAGCGTTGGTATCTCCTTCGGCGATCAATGGAAGAAGGGCAAGCTCGTTATTAGTGTCCAGATCCGGCAAAGGCAGCGTCTTTGGTTTACCGACTAAAGTTAATAAAAATTCTCACCTGTGAAAGAAGATGCCAAAATAGTTGATGGAATTGCCAAAAGATTAGAATGCTGATTCCCGGATAATTCTTTTATTGCGGGTTATATTTGAAAATCCTTACACCTTTATTGTGATCTCTTTCCAAAAATTGTATGCCATCGTCCTGTTTTTGTTGTCAATAATCTCCGGGGTCCGGGCTCAGCAGTCTATCCGTCTTACGGACCATTGGGAATTCCTTCGTTCTGATCTTGGCGGTGTCTGGGAGGCCGTTCGGCCGGTAGCTGCGGGTGATCCTGGCAGCGTTCCTTCCTGGCAGCGGGTGAGTCTGCCTCATTGTGTCAATGCCCGGGACGGCGTCGATCCCGATGTAAACTATTACCAGGGACCGGCCTGGTACCGGACGCAGCTGACCGTTCAAAATCCTTTTGCGCATGGGCGTACCTTGTTGCACTTTGAAGGGGCCGGTCAGAAGACGGATGTCTATATCTATACCACAAAGGTGGGTACTCATACGGGTGGTTATGATGAATGGACAGTTGATATTACCGATGCCGTTGCTGCCTTTGAACACAATCCGGCTTATAAAGGAAAAATACCTTTATCTATCCGGTGTGACAACTCCCGTGATGTGGAAAGGATCCCTTCCTCCATGTCGGATTTTACTATTTATGGCGGTCTCTATCGCTACCTCAACCTGGTATATGTGCCGCCTGTGTCTATTGCGGGTGTTTTTGCGGATGCTGTGCTGGAACCTTCCGGTAAGGAAGGGCATGTCACTGTGAGGACGAACCTGTATGCGCCCGGGGGTGAAAAGCCGGCAGGGATTGCTTTGACATTGAAGGACCCGGCCGGGAAAATTGTCTATTCCTCGAAGGATACGACGTCCTTTGTGGTCCGCTCTCCTCAACCCTGGTCTACAGAACATCCGGTCTTGTATCGGCTGGATGTAAGTGTTACCGGGGGGGATGGCTCAGTCTGTACGCAGTCGACGGATATTGGCTTTCGAAACTATACGTTTGTGGATCATGGGCCTTTCCTGCTCAACGGGCAGCGGCTGCTGATCCGGGGGACCCATCGTCATGAGGACCATGCCGGTTTGGGTGCGGCGATGACGGAGGAGGGGATGCGCAGTGAAATGATCACGATGAAAGAAATGGGCGTCAACTATATCCGTCTGGCGCATTACCAGCAATCCCGAATCATATTGCATCTCTGCGACAGCCTGGGGATCCTTGTCTGGGAGGAAATACCCTGGTGCAGGGGCGGGCTGGGTGGTCCTGTATACCAGGAGCAGGCGCAGCGGATGCTGACCAATATGATCAGTCAGCATTATAATCATCCGGCTGTTATTATCTGGGGGCTGGGCAATGAAAATGACTGGCCGGGGGACTTTCCGGAATTTGACAAGCAGAAGATAAGAGCGTTCATGACGACCTTGAATACGCTTGCTCACCGGCTCGATCCTTCCAGGAAAACGGCTATACGGCGATGTGAGTTCTGCAGCGATATTCCGGATATCTACTCTCCGTCTATCTGGGCGGGTTGGTATCGGGGCATCTATACGGAATACAAATCATCTACTGAAGAGGAATTCAAAAAAGTCCCGCATTTCCTACATATGGAATGGGGTGGGGACAGCCATGCGGGTCGTCACTCGGAGAACCCTGATCAGGCGCTGATGCAGGTTCACAGCGGACAGGGCACCGACGAACGTAGGGGGGATGCTTCTCTTTATGGTGGTGCGGCGCGGGTGTCAAAGGATGGGGACTGGAGTGAAACGTATATCTGCAACCTGGTAGACTGGCATTTGAAGGAGCAGGAGACGATGCCCTGGCTGACGGGGGCGGCGCAATGGGTCTTTAAAGACTTTGCCACGCCGTTGCGACCGGACAATCCCGTGCCATATGTCAATCAAAAAGGCGTGGTGGAAAGGGATGGGACAAAAAAAGAAGTCTATTATGTCTTTCAGTCTTACTGGACGAATAAGCTGATGGCGCATATCTATGGACATAGCTGGCCGATCCGCTGGGGTGGGGAAGGGGATCAAAAGATGGTCAAGGTCTACTCGAATGGGGATGAAGCGGAGCTGTTCCTAAATGGAAAGGCTGCTGGGATGAGGAAGCGGAAGAGCGCTGATTTTCCTGCTGCGGGGCTAAGATGGAATCTGGTATTTCAGAAGGGGGAGAACTGGGTTCGCGTGGTGGCTCGCAGAGGAAAAGAGACGGTGACAGATTCCATCCGGTTTGTTTATCAGACGGAGAAATGGGGTAAGCCTGCACAGGCGCGGATAGAGAAAGTTGATTCGAATACCGTTGGGGTTCGTTTGTTTGACGACAAGGGGGTACCTTGTCTGGATGCTGTGAACTGGGTTCGTTGGGGACTGACTGGTGATGGGAAGTTGATCGATGATCTTGGGACCTCTACCGGCAGTCGTCGGGTACAGGCTTATAATGGAAAGGCATTGATCCGGGTGAGTGGTGGTGGTCATAGTGTGGTGAGTGCTGCGGTAGAAGGTCTGCCCACTGTATTTTTGAATCTTTAAACGATGATGATCATGCGCCTTACGTTGAGTATTTCTTTCTTATGCTTCCATCTGCTTGCCGATGCACAGCTAAAACTATGGTATACTCATCCAGCTTCTGCCTGGGAAGAGGCCTTGCCGTTGGGCAATGGTAAGACCGGCGCCATGGTCTTTGGGCAACCGGTTAAAGAACATTATCAGCTCAACGATAATACTCTCTGGTCCGGCTATCCTGAATCCGGCAACAATCCTAACGGGCCCTCCGTTCTTCCGCAAGTTCGGGCGGCGATCTTCAATGGGAGTTATGACAGCGCGACTGCGCTCTGGAAAAAAATGCAGGGGCCCTATTCGGCCCGTTATCTGCCCCTGGCAGACCTTTGGCTGGAAAGCAAGGACAGTGTCTCCCTTCCTTCTTCGTATTACCGGGACCTGGATCTGAATACGGCCACGACGACTGTAAAATATTCGGCTGACGGCGTCAGTTATCAACGAACCACTTTTATAAGTTATCCTGATAAGGTGATGGTCATCAACCTTAAGGCCGATAAAGCTGCCGCCTTAAATTTTTCCGTTTCGTTGACCAGTCTGCTGCATTATCAAACTTCTGTCAGCGGTGGTTCTCTTATTCTAAAAGGCAAGGCGCCGAAATATGTAGCTAACAGGGAGGCGGACCCCCGCCAGGTGGTTTATGATGAGGACCCGAAAGGGGAAGGGATGAATTTTGAAGTACGGGTAAGAGTGAAGCTTTCCGGCGGTACTATAACGGTGAGTGACAATCGCCTTAGTATTGCTGGTGCGACGGCGGCGACTATCTATCTGACGGAAGCGACCAGTTTTAATGGCTTTGATCATTCTCCAGGGCATGCGGGGAAGAACCCTACGATCGAGGCCTCCGCCAATATGAAAAAGGCATTTGCTATGTCGTATTCCGCGCTGCTCGCGGAACACAGAAAGGACTATCGATCTCTTTTCAGCCGGGTGAATCTGTACCTGGGCCCCGATACCTGCAAAATACCGACGGACGAGCGGATCCGGTTGTTCGACAGCACCAAAGAAGACCACTCTCTTCAAGCTTTGTATTATCAATACGGCCGCTATCTGCTGATCGCCAGTTCCCGCCCCGGATCCCGTCCGGCAAATCTGCAAGGTCTCTGGAATAATAAGGTGCAGCCGCCCTGGGGCAGTAATTACACCACCAATATCAATACCGAGATGAATTACTGGCTGGCGGAAAACACCAATCTCTCCGAATGCCATCAGCCATTGCTGGATTTTATAAAAGAACTTGCGGTCAACGGCGCACAGACGGCCAGGGTGAATTATGCGATACAGGAGGGATGGGTGGCTCATCATAATTCGGATCTTTGGGCCAAGACCTCTCCTCCCGGAGGCTATGACCAGGACCCCTTGAGTCATGCCCGCTGGGCCTGCTGGCCGATGGCGGGCGCCTGGCTTAGCACGCATTGCTGGGAGCATTTTCTCTTTACCGGGGATACGGCTTATTTGCGGCAGGCCTATCCGCTGATGAAGGGAGCGGCCCAATTTATGTTGCATTGGCTTGTAAAAGACCCGGCGACAGGATCGCTGGTGACTATCCCTTCCTCTTCCCCCGAGAATACAATGAAAGTAAATGGCCAGGAACACGAAATTGGCATGGCGTCGACCATGGATATGTCGATCATTCGCGAATTGTTCACGGCCGTGAGTAAGTCCGCCCGGATCTTGGGGAGGGATGCGGCATTCCGGGAGCAATTGGATGCAGCGAAACAAGCGCTGTATCCGTTTCATATCGGCCAGCATGGGCAATTGCAGGAATGGTTCAAGGACTGGGATGACCCCAACGACAAACACCGGCATATTTCACAATTATTCGGCTTATATCCGGGAAGCCAGATCCGCCCGGACTCTACTCCGGAGCTGGCTGCTGCTGCTAAAGAATCGCTGATAGAACGGGGGGATGTCAGCACTGGCTGGTCGATGGCCTGGAAGATCAATTGGTGGGCAAGATTGCAGGACGGTGATCATGCTTATAAGATACTGAGCGATGCGTTTAACTTTATGGACCCCACGGTCGAAAGGCCGACCATGGGTGGGGGTGGGGTATACCCCAACCTGTTCGATGCCCATCCGCCTTTCCAGATCGATGGCAATTTTGGTGTCACCGCGGGTATTACGGAGATGCTGTTGCAAAGCCATAATGGAGCGCTGGTTCTGCTGCCGGCCTTACCTGGTGAATGGAGATCTGGTTCCATCAGCGGAATAAAGGCGCGTGGTAATTTTACCGTTGCCATGGAATGGAGTAGCGGTGCGTTGACGAGGGCAACCGTCACTTCCGGTTCGGGGGGGATATGTCGGATCAGCACGCCTGGTCCTGTGACGGTGATGGAGGGGAAGGCTCATGTTGTTAATGGGGACAATCCAAATCCGCTCAATACGACTTACGGACAGCCACCATATGAAAAGAATGGTATGGCATCGTTGATGCCATTGAACATATCCAAGAGGTATACGATTGAATTCGCGACTGTGAAAGGGAAAACTTATACGATAACTGGTCAAGGGCAGTCCACCGCGGCACCTCTGTCCTCTACTATCCAATGGACCGAGGTCGAACCGGGTGTCTGGAAAGGGGTCATTGGCCGGCCGGAACACTTTGATCTGCTGACCGCCTCGGGAGCCCGGCCGTATGAAGAGGGGCTTCAGCGGATGAACAGGGCGGATCTTTCGCTCGATCGTTCGGAGATAGTTGCCACGCTGAATGACGGAAAGACCTATCTCCGATTTCCCCTGCAAAAGGACGAACAACTCCTGGGATTCGGTCTTAACTTCCAGACGGTTCATCAGCGGGGGAAGATCCTGCAATTGCATGTTGATCACTACGGAGGGAAGGATAACGGTCGCACGCATGCGCCAACTCCTTTTTATGTCTCTTCTAAGGGTTATGGTGTCTTTATCAATTCCGCCCGCTATCTGCAGGTCTATGCGGGCAGTGGTGTACGAAAAGACAGCCGTAACCCACCGGAAGTAAAGGACCGCAATCTTGATAAGACCTGGTCGGCCCGTCCTTACTCCGACGCTGTAGAGGTTCTCGTACCTGCGGAAGGAGTGGAGGTATATCTGTTTGCCGGACCCGGCGCGCTCAATGCCGTGCGCCGATGGAACCTGTTCAACGGGGGCGGATGTCTTCCACCCCGATGGGGACTTGGATTTACTCAACGGCTTCAGAAGATGTCGGATGCAGAAGATGTCCGGAAGGAAGTAT
>Ga0307510_10000079_pt1 | contig 73286 bp, 79 predicted proteins | sample 12_EM_MG_FD_207224 | JGI IMG/M metagenome (GOLD analysis project Ga0307510, IMG submission 207224) | Populus trichocarpa ectomycorrhiza microbial communities from riparian zone in the Pacific Northwest, United States - 12_EM | ecosystem: Host-associated > Plants > Roots > Unclassified | place... | reverse complement strand
GATGAGTTCTCGCATCCGGCGGTCAATTCGATGATCCATGAGATGCGTCAGGAAAAGGTACATGCCGGGATCTTTATTCACAAGGACCTGGAGGTTCTGAAAAAGGCTTTCTGGAGGAAGTTTGTAATCATACAGGCCGGCGGTGGATTGGTGGATAACGGAAAGGGGCAATACCTGTTTATGTTCCGTCGCGACAAATGGGATCTGCCCAAGGGTAAGCTCGATCCGGGCGAGACACTGGAACAATGTGCTGTCCGGGAAGTAGGCGAGGAGACCGGTTTGAGGCATGTAAAACTGGAAGCTCCTTTATTGGTGACCTGGCATACCTATGATGAAAACGGAAAACATATCCTAAAGGAAACGCATTGGTATCGTATGAGCACAAGCGCCGATCAATCGATCACTCCGCAACAGGAGGAGCAGATCACTGAGTTGCGCTGGGTAGCGCCTGAAGGCATGGGCGTATTGCTGAAGAATACATTTCCTTCTATTGTGGATGTGCTGCATGCAGCGGGTGTGGTCACTTCTTAAGGATCGCCACGGTCAGGCGGCTGACGCAAACCAGTTTTTCCCACTGATCATAGATCTTTATATCCCAGACATGGGTGGTTCTTCCGATATGTAAGGGGAGGGCGGTACCAAAGACATAGCCTTCTTTGACCCCGCGGATATGGTTGGCATTGATCTCGAGGCCCACACAATTATATTGGGACTGATCGACGACCAGGGCGGATGCGATACTGCCCATGGTTTCGGCCAGCGTTGCCGATGCACCGCCATGCAGGAGACCATATGGCTGCTGTGTGCGATGGTCTACCGGCATCTTTGCTTTCAGGTAATTGTCACCGACCTCGGTAAACTCGATGCCGATGTGGTCGCCCATGGTATTGGTACCGAGCGGGCGAAGGTCTTTTGCCGTAACAGCGGGATTAAACCAGATAGACATGTTGTTGAAATTAGCGTTTTGCCGGCGATTTGCTTTTTTTCAGGCTTTTTGTCAGTGATTTTGCTACCACAGCCGGCAGGAATTGCATCACGTCGCCGCCGTTCTTTAATACATCCCGTACGAGGGTAGAGGCAACAGATGTATATTGGGGGAGGCAGGTCAGAAAGATGGTTTCGATATTGGTGTCGAGGCTGCGGTTCATATCGGCGATGGCCTTCTCATATTCGAAGTCATTGACATAGCGGATGCCTCTGAGGATAAAGCGGGCGCCGACCTGTTGGCAGCAGCGAACTGTCAGGCCTTCATACACTACCGCCTCGACTTTTGGATTGTTCTTATAGATCTCTTTTATCCATTCTATTCTTTGCTCCACGGAGAACATGGGTTCTTTATTGACGTTGCGGCCGATACCGATGACTAATTTGTCGAAGAGTGGTAACGAACGGTTGATGATATCCTGGTGCCCGATGGTGATCGGATCGAAGGTTCCGGGAAAGAGTGCTATACGCGGGGCTGTGCTAGGTTTCATAGACAAGAAGCTGTTTTATTGATATAAGCAAATTCGCTGACTATTGCGCGCTTCGGCTAGCGCCTCCTGCCAACAGATAAAGTACAGCCATCCGCACGGCAACTCCATTCTCAACCTGGTGTAAGATAATGGATTGTTTGCTGTCCGCTGCGTCGCTGTCCAATTCCACTCCGCGGTTGATCGGGCCGGGGTGCATGATGACGATCTCTTTGCTGAGGCTATCCAACAGCCGCTTGTTAACCCCATAGGCAAGACTATACTCCCGTAGCGAAGAGAACAAAGGTTGATTCTGCCTTTCGAGCTGGATGCGTAATACGTTGGCGACGTCGCACCATTCGAGGGCATTCCGAAGGTTATATTCCACCCGGACATCGAAAGCTTCCTTTATATGCACCGGGATCAGGGTGGGTGGGCCTGCGATGGTGACTTCTGCGCCCATTTTCTTGAGCAGGTAAATATTACTCAGGGCTACTCTGGAGTGCATGATGTCACCGATGATGGCGACTTTTTTACCGGCCAGTCCTCCTAGCTTTTCGCGAATGGAAAAGGCATCCAGCAGGGCCTGAGTAGGATGCTCGTTGATGCCGTCCCCTGCATTGACGATGGCTGCGGGGATATGTTTGGCCAGGAAGTGTGGGGCTCCGCTTGCGCTGTGCCGCATCACTACCATATCCACTTTCATGGAAAGGATGTTATTCACCGTGTCCAACAGGGTCTCCCCTTTGGCCGCGGAGGAACCCGATGCGGTAAAGTTGATCGTATCGGCGGATAGTCTTTTTTCCGCCAGCTCAAAAGAGATACGGGTCCTTGTGGAGTTTTCGTAAAAAAGATTGACGATGGTTACGTCCCGTAATGTGGGAACCTTTTTGATTGGACGCTGCAAAACCTCTTTAAACTGTGTGGCGGTATCTAAAATAAGTTGAATATCACCCGGTTGGAGGTCTCTAATGCCAAGAAGATGTTTGGTACTCAGTTGCATTAGAACGCGAAATTAGGGGATTTTTTGATTGAAAGGCGCCCCGGCGACCTAAGTTTTTTTAGGGGTGGCTGGCGCCTCTTATAATAAAGTTACTTCATCCTTTCCATCCTTTTCTTTCCAATATACTTTTACCTTCTGGGTAATGATGGAATCGATCGATTTGCCGGTATAATCGGACTGGATAGGCAATTGACGGCTAAACCGGCGGTCGATAAGGACGCAAAGCTCGACTTTTGCCGGCCGGCCGAAGTCCAACAAGGCATCAAGGGCGGCACGGATCGTCCTGCCGGTCCAGAGTACGTCGTCGATCAGCACCACATTCGTATTCTCTATTGAAAAGGGGATATCTGTCTGGTTTAGTTCGTGCAGGCCGGTGCGTACATCGTCGCGGTAGAAAGTGATATCCAGCTTGCCATAACGGATCGAGGTAGGGTTTACCTGGGACTTCAGCTGCTGTACGATACGGTCTGAAAAATAGATGCCTCTTGGCTGAATGCCGATGAGGACTGTATTTTTCAGGTCGAGGTGATTCTCCAGCAGTTGATGCGTCAGACGCTGTATCGTAATCTCCAACTGCTGTTCGTTCAGGATCGTCTTCAAGAAATATTTTTTATAAAAATAGGGGAAGAAAAGGAAAGCCGGCCCATGGGGCCGGCTTTTTATTTCTTTTGCGCGAATTACTAATTGCTACTACTTTCTTCCGGTGCTGAACAGGACATAGGTCACACCCAGTTGGAATACGTCATTCCGGACTGAACCAGTCTGATTTGAGTTGCCCTGGTCTTCGATGTTGGCGATGCCGAAGTTGTAACGTGCGTCGATGCCAAGCTGGGTAGCGGGGATCTTATAGGAAAGACCTACAGCCCAGGCAAAGTCTGCGGATTTGAAGAAGTCTTTTTCGTTGATGCTGTTGCCATCGAACTTGTCATGTGCAGAGAGCAGGAATCCGACCTGGGGACCGGTATAAATTCCGAACCCGCTACCAGCTGAATATCTCAACAAAATAGGGATGTTCAGATAATTGACGTGGTGAGATTCGTCCGGGTTGCTGAATTTAGCTCCCTGTACGGAATACACCAGTTCGGGTTGTAAGCTCAGTCTGCTGACAAGAGGTAGTCTTGCAAAGACGCCAACATTGAAATTAACAAGGGTTTTCGCATCCTCGATGTCTGATCCGCTTAATGTAGCAAAATTTAATCCGCCCTTTGCACCAAATTGAAACTGTGCATTCGCCGTTGCGAATGAAATACCTGCCAAAAGAACCAATGCTAGTTTTTTCATAATTCGTAGATTAAGTTTTTGTTAACCGATGCAAATATAAAACCATCATTAAAAAAATTGACCTACGTCAAGTCAAGTTTTTTATTGTGCGGGTGCCAAAAAAGTACGCAAAAATGGCATTAATTTAATGATTATTAATATATTGAATACTAGTGTGTTATTTAATATGTATATTAAATATGACCGCAGGGGGTATAGAGTAAAGCAAAGGACAAGTGAAAATGCTATATGTAATGGTTACATGTAAAAGGAATGGGCATAAAAATGCCCGGGGTTTTGCCCGGGCATTTTTAGTATGCTTTCGCAGGATTATCATGCTTCTGCGAGGAAGGGATATTTGTAATCCGTTGGCGGAACGTAGGTTTCTTTTATCGTTCTTGCGCTGAGCCAGCGATAGAGATTGAGAATAGAGCCGGCTTTGTCATTGGTACCGGAGGCGCGGGCTCCGCCGAAGGGCTGCTGGCCTACAACTGCTCCGGTAGGTTTGTCGTTGATATAGAAGTTGCCTGCAGCATTGCGGAGCTTGTCCGTGGCTAATTCTACGGCTTGTCTGTCGCGGGAGATGATAGAGCCGGTGAGTGCATATGGGGAGGTCGTATCGATCAGCTCCAATGTTTTTTCGAACTCAGCGGGTTGATATACATAAATGCTCAGCACCGGTCCGAAGATCTCTTCGCACATGGTCACGAACTTCGGGTCTTTGGCTTCTATCACCGTGGGTGACACGAAATAACCTTTTGACTTGTCGCATTCTCCGCCGACGAGGATCTCGGCATTAGGGTCTTGTTTTGCTTTGTCAATATAGGACTGGATCTTGGTAAAGCTCCGTTCGTCGATGACGGCATTGATGAAGTTGGTAAAGTCTTCTACCGATCCCATCTTAAAGCTCTTCACTCCATCGATCAATTTTTTCTTTACTGCATCAGCCAGGTTAGCGGGGATATAAGCCCGGGAAGCCGCGGAACATTTCTGTCCCTGGTATTCGAAGGCGCCGCGCAGAAGGGCGGTGGCTACTACATCGGGGTCTGCGCTTTCATGAGCGAGGACAAAGTCTTTTCCACCCGTCTCACCGACGATGCGGGGATAGGTGCGGTAATGACTGATATTCTCGCCAATAGTCTTGTAGATATGATTGAAGGCGGCGGTGCTACCGGTGAAATGTACGCCGGCAAAATCGCGGTGACTGAAACAGACTTTTCCAAGCACCGGGCCGTCGACATAGATGAGATTGATGACCCCATCCGGCAGCCCGGCTTCTTTCAGGATACGCATGAACATCTGTGCGGAGAAGACCTGGGTATAGGCTGGCTTCCAGATGACGGTGTTGCCGCAAAGGGCTGCTGAAGCGGGCAGGTTGCCGCCGATGGCGGTGAAGTTGAAGGGTGTGATGGCCAGGACAAAGCCTTCCAGCGGGCGGAACTCGAGACGATTGTGCACGCCGGTACTGCTGACGGGCTGTTGACGATAGATCTCGCTGAGGAAGTGGACATTCCAGCGGAGGAAGTCGATGAGCTCGCAGGCGCTGTCGATCTCGGCCTGGTAGGCGTTCTTGCTTTGGCCCAGCATTGTGGTACCGTTCATATAGGAGCGGTATTTTGTAGCAATGAGGTCGGCGGCTTTTAGGAAGATAGCTGCGCGGTTCTCCCAGCTAAGGGAGGCCCAATTCGACTTTGCTTTTAGTGCTGCATCGATAGCCTGCCGGACATGGGTTTCGTCGCCTTCGTGGAAATAGCCGATGGTATGGGCTATCTCGTGTGGTGGACGGAGGATGACCTTTTTGCCGGTGCGGACCTCTTTATCCCCGATATACATGGGGATGTCGTGTTCGACACTTTTTAATTCTTTTAGTGTGGCTTTCAGCGTTGCTTTTTCGTTGCTACCCGGGCCGTAGTTCAGCACTGGTTCGTTTGCCGGGGCAGGGTAGTTAAAGTATCCTAAGCTCATTTATTTATACTTTTTATTGTGTTGTTTCCTTTTCATTCATCAGGTAGGCCTTGATAAAGCCATCCAGCTCTCCATCCATCACCGGTTGTACATTCCCTACTTCATAATCGGTCCGGTGGTCCTTGATCATCTTATAGGGATGGAATACATAGGACCTGATCTGGGAACCCCATTCGATCTTTTTCTTGGTGGAGTTGGTGGCGTTCTTAGCCTCTTCTCTTCTGCGAAGTTCTTCTTCATAAAGCCGGCTTTTTAGCATCTTCAGCGCCTTTTCGCGGTTCTCACCCTGGGTACGTGCCTGCTGGCATTCGACGATGATGCCGCTGGGGATATGTTTCAGACGAACGGCTGTTTCGACCTTGTTGACGTTCTGTCCGCCTTTACCGCCGCTTCGGTAGAACTCCCATTCGATGTCGGCCGGGCTTACTTCGATCTCGATGCTGTCGTCCACCAGCGGGTAGACGAAGACGGAGGCAAAGGAAGTATGGCGACGGGCATTGGAGTCAAACGGCGAGATGCGTACCAGTCGGTGAACGCCGCTCTCGGCTTTCAGGAAGCCATAGGCAAAGGGGCCGTCGAACTGAATGGTCGCGCTTTTGATACCTGCTCCTTCCCCTTCCTGAAGGTCGAGCTCAGTGACGGACCAGCCTTGTTTCTCGCCATACATGCGGTACATACGGAGTAACATCTCGGCCCAGTCCTGGCTTTCTGTTCCGCCTGCACCGGAGTTGATCTGCATGACGCCGGGCAACTCGTCTTCGGGCTGATTCAGTGTACTCTTGAACTCGGTCTCTTCGATGCTGGCCAGGGCCTTGTCATAGGCTTCGCGGGTCTCTTCTTCGGTGGCTTCGCCGGCCTTCCAGAAGTCGAATAATACGGCAAAGTCTTCGACGGCGGACTCTACCGACTCGTAAAGCTTTACCCAATATTCATTCAGCTTGATGTTCTTAAGGATTTCGGTCGCGCGCCGGTTGTCATCCCAGAAACCGGGGCTTAGCGATAATTGCTTCTCTTCGTTGATCTTATACTGGCGGTTGTCGACGTCAAAGAAACCTCCTCAGGACGACCACACGGTCCCTCATACTTTTGATCTGTTCTTGTGTCATAGTTTAATTGATGGTTATCAATGAATTAGATTGCTGTTGACCGACTTTTTGCGCAAATTATCTACATTGGTCGTGCAAATAGCTCGCAAAGGTACGGTAAAGGTTCCTTTTTGATAACCAGAATGTGAATTTGAGAAATAACGGGCTACATCGGTTCCTGCAAATTAGCAACTACCGGTCCTTTTTTGATCATCAACCCGAGCGGGAAAGTAATCATATTAGAGTCGATTTTTAACCATCGATGAAGATGAATTCTTTTACACACAAATGTGAGGAAAAACTAAATTGAATAATATTGGCAACAATCTGAAAACATCATACTTTCGCTATATCCACGTCATTAAACCTAATATACCTAACGCTGATTACTACTTGTCCTTCTGGCTGTGCATCATTGTAGTAATTGGTTGTTACCTGTCTGTCCTTGCATCCAACTAAACTTTTGATTATTATGCTTTCTCGCGTCCGGAAGCATAGTAGGAAAAATATTAGCCAGTGTCATCACCACTGGCTAACGTAGGATATTGTATGCGTATAACCTTCCAAAAGTTATACTATGCAGTACTTGAACCGTAAGGGCCTGTCATGCTGAATCGGGAACCAGGCATATGCTCTCCATCGGCTGAGCCTCCTGAAAATGTCAGTAGACAGGTCCTTTCCTTTTGAAATCTGCTCATTTGTGGAGAAAAATACCCATCCGGATCATAAAAAACTGTTGCGTTCCTTTTAACGTTTTCCGGCATTGTTATTGAAAACAGTGTATAGAGCCCACGCTTACAAAACGATTTAATCACTTTAAACTTTATAACATGAGTGCGAAAAATATCCTGATCGGTGCTATTGCGGGTCTTGCTGCCGGTGTTGCTATCGGTGTTCTTGTGGCCCCTGCTGAGGGAACTGAAACCCGCCAGAGAATTTCTGATACTGCGGAATCATTTAAAAGAAAACTCAGAAAGCTTCGTGGCATTACGGCCGATGAGCTGGATGAGCTGAACGATATATTTGAAAAGGAAACAGAAGGACTGCGTGAAGATGTACGCAGCCGTGTGCTGGATCTGATCAAGGCCGCAAAAGAGAAAGGCAACCACATTAAGGAACAGGCATTGTCCTAGGCTGGCCGGTCCTGTTACCAGGCCGCTTGATGGTACAACTATGCCTGCCATACGCAGAAAGGGGCCCCCGTAAGGGCCTCTTTTTTTTATTAGTGAGGGGTAAAATCTTAAATTGCGACCTCAATTTCTCTTTATGCCCATCGACCTTCGTTCAGACACTGTTACCCGTCCTACACCTGCCATGCTGGAAGCCATGATGACCGCTCGGGTCGGCGACGACGTATTTGGGGAAGACCCCTCTATCAACCAGCTTGAAGCAATGGCTGCCAAGCTTTTTGGCATGGAGGCGGCTCTTTACTGCCCCAGCGGCACCATGTCGAATCAGATCGCTATAAAATGTCATACGCAGCCCGGGGATGAGGTCATCTGTGAAAAAAATGCCCATATTTATATCTATGAAGGCGGAGGGATTGCCTTGAACTCCGGTTCCCAGGTAAGGGCGCTGGATGGGGACAGGGGACGTATAACGGCCGAACAGGTCTCCATGGCCATTAATCCTGATGATGTACATCGGGCGCGGACCTCCCTGGTGGCGTTGGAAAACACCTGCAACAGGGGTGGGGGAAGCTGTTATGACCTGGAAGAGATAAAAAAGATCCGGCAGATCTGCGATGACAACCAGCTAAAATTTCATTTGGACGGGGCCAGGCTTTTCAATGCCCTGGTGGCTACCGGGCGGACGGCGGCTGAATATGGACGCGTCTTTGACAGCATATCGGTATGTCTCAACAAGGGCATGGGTTGTCCTATTGGCAGCATCCTCATCGGCCCGGCCGCCTTTATCCGGCAGGCCCGGCGGGTGCGTAAGGTTTTTGGGGGCGGGATGCGTCAGGCCGGGTTTATGGCTGCGGCAGGTATTTATGCGCTGGAAAACAATATAGACCGTCTCAGGCAGGATCATCTTCACGCTAAGGAAATCGCCGCGGCCCTGGAGAAAAAGGATTTTGTGCGCAGTATCATGCCTGTCGAGACCAATATTGTCATCTTTGAAACGGAAGCCGATATGTGTACGAAGGAGATGACCCAGCAGCTGAAGGCGATGGACATCCTGGCTATTCCTATTTCGGCCAACCAGATCCGGTTTGTGACCCACCTGGATATCAGTTCCGAAATGGTGGCAAAAGTTGTCGAAACCATCGACAAGTGGTCGAAGTGACCGGCAATTGAACAATTATAAACAGCTTTCGTTAAATTTACCTAAAACAGTTATATATATGTTCCCGAAAGTAACTCCCAAAGAAACAAAAGCCTGGCAGCAATTACAAGATCATTACAATACCGAGATAAAGGGAACACATATGCGATCCCTCTTTAAAGCCGACCCGGACCGGTTCTCCCGGTACTCTCTGAAATTCGATGATATCCTTTTTGACTATTCGAAGAATATCGTCAATGACAAGACCCTGGACCTACTGCGTCAACTGGCTAATGAGAGCAAGGTGAAGGAAGCCATCGAAGCGATGTTTAGCGGGGAGAAGATCAACCAGACGGAAGATCGTTCGGTCCTGCATACGGCATTGCGCAATTTCTCAGGCAAGCCTGTACTCAGTGACGGAAAGGATGTCATGCCCGATGTAATGCGGGTACTGGCCCAGATGAAGGCTTTTTGTGCCCGGATCCACAGCGGTGACTGGAAAGGATATTCGGGAAAGAAAATAAAGTATATCGTAAATATAGGTATCGGGGGCAGCGATCTTGGTCCGGTGATGGTGACCGAAGCGTTGCGTCCTTACTGGGTAGCCGGCATACAGGCTTATTTTGTCAGCAATGTAGATGGTACGCATATTGTGGAGACGCTGAAGAAGGTGACTCCTGAAGAGACGCTGTTCCTTATCGCGTCGAAGACCTTTACTACGCAGGAGACGATGACCAATGCGCATACGGCCCGGAACTGGTTCCTGGAAACTGCAAAAGACGAGTCGCAGGTAGCCAAACATTTTGCCGCCCTTTCCACCAACGAAAAGGAAGTGACAAAATTTGGCATTGACAAGGCTAATATGTTCGAATTCTGGGATTGGGTCGGTGGGCGTTATTCGCTGTGGAGCGCCATTGGTCTTTCCATTGCGCTGACGGTGGGTTATGATAATTTTGAATTGCTGCTAAAGGGCGCCCATCAGACGGATCTGCATTTTCGGACCACGCCTTTTGAAAAGAACATTCCCGTTACGATGGCGCTGATCGGGTTATGGTACACTAATTTCTTTGGTTCGCAGACGGAGGCTATCCTGCCTTATGATCAATACATGCATCGTTTTGCCGCCTATTTCCAGCAGGGTAATATGGAGAGTAATGGAAAGAGCGTCGACCGGAACGGTAATCCCGTCGGCTGGAGCACGGGTCCAGTTGTTTGGGGAGAGCCCGGCACCAACGGTCAGCATGCTTTTTATCAGCTGATCCACCAGGGCAGTATTCTTATCCCCTGTGATTTTATCGCTCCGGCGATCAGCCACAACCCGGTCGGAGATCATCATGTGAAGCTGTTGTCGAATTTCTTTGCCCAGACGCAGGCATTGATGAATGGGAAGACAAAGGAAGAGCTGGAAGCGGAAAAAGTGCCTGCGGCGCTGGTTCCCTATAAGTTGTTTAGCGGCAACCGTCCGACCAATTCATTTCTGGTCAAAGAGATCACGCCTTTTACGCTTGGCGAGCTGATCGCGTTGTATGAGCATAAGATCTTTGTTCAGGGGGTCATCTGGAACATCTTTACGTTTGACCAATGGGGTGTCGAGCTGGGCAAGCAGTTGGCCGGGAAGATCCTGCCGGAGCTGCAGAATGCGGATGAGGTGAAGTCGCATGACTCGTCGACAAATGGGCTGATCAATGCATTTAAGAAAATGAGATAGGCGGAAAGCGCTGATTTAGATGGAGATAAGGTGGAAAAAGTTAAAATCGTGAAGGGAAAGTCGTAAATTTGGGTAAATAAGTCTGAATATGGCCAATTCAAAAAATAAAGGTTCGCGGGAGATCAAGACGGTATTGACGAATTTACCCGGACTTAAGGGTATACCGGTGATTTTGTCTCAGCCGATGATCCTTAAGGAGAATTCAAGCAAGCCGAGAAAAAAGTAAAACAACTAAAAATAAGTAAAAGGCCCCTGCGAAGGGGCTTTTTTGTTTTTGGAAGGTATAAAAAAAGGGTAGTGTAGAAACACCACCCGGCTAAGGTCTAACCATTGTTGCCATAAAAAACAATCATGCAGTTACGGAAGGAATCGAACCTTTGGTAATCAGTTTTTAAACCTCTCGCATATAAAACGCAAAAAGCCGCTACAGTAAAGAGTTTTGTTGTCTTGTGTTATTTTCGGATGAAAAATAGTTATCGAAAAAAGGACAACTAATCGGGCAACTGAGTATCTTTATAAAAATACATCAGCCCCATGCCGAATGTCAATTTTTACTTGAAGAAGCCAGAAAGCTCCCCCCCGCGGTCTTTGGTCTACCTGCAATTCAAATATAGTGGCCGGCGCTTGGTGTATTCGTTCGGGCAGACCATCGACGCCAGCCAGAATAAGAATAAAGAGTTTTTGCATTGGGATAAGGCAAAGCAGCGGGTAAAAGGCAATAGGATCACTACAGCGGACGGCCAGCACTCCCTGAATGATCTTCTCGACAATTTAGAGCGGGCATTGCTGCGGGCTTACAACGAGTCGCTGGCCCAGGGTATCCCCGCCGTCGCGACCTTGAAAACTCGGCTCGATGCTTTTATGAACCAGAACCAGGAGCGGGAAGCAGACCCTAAATTTTATGAGCTGTTCGACCGTTTCATATCAGGAGAGATAAAGAATAAGGGTAAGGACAAGAGCCCGCACACACTGCAGAACTTCTCCACCACCAAAGGCCATCTCAAAAAGTTTGATGAAAAGACCCGGTTTGGAGTCAACTTCGACAATATCACCCTGGATTTTTTCTACAAGTATGTTGAGTTCTTGAAAAAGAGCCTCGGGCTGGGGGCGAACACCATCGCCAAAGATATCAATGTCCTCAAAACTGTCCTCCGCCGGGCGGTCAAACTGAAGTACACAACAAATATAGACTTCCAGGATGACGAGTTTGTTTACGCCAGCGAAGAGACGGACGCCGTATACCTCACCGAAAAGGAGATCATCGGGCTATATCGGTTTGACTTTTCGCAGGACAAGCGCCTGGAGCAGGTCAGAGACCTCTTTGTCTTTGGCTGCTTTGTCGGACTCCGCTTTTCAGACTACTCGAATATCCGGCCGGAAAACATCGTTGAGATCGATGGCGACCTGTTTATTAAGGTGACCACCCAAAAGACAAAGGAGTTGGTGATCATCCCCTGTAATCCGATTGTACTGGAGATATTCGAGAAATACAAGGATAACCCCAACCGTCTGCCCAAAACGATCTCTAACCAGAAGTTCAATGAATACCTGAAGGGGAACGCCAGCAAGAACGGGAAAGGTCAATACGGGGTGTGTCAACTTGCCGGCATGACAGAGAAGGGACGCATGTCAACAGATCCGGCCCTCGAGCTCTGGCAGTGCATATCCTCCCACACGGCCAGGCGATCTTTTGCCACGAATTATTATCTCAGTGGCTTCCCTACCATCGATCTTATGAAGATCACCGGCCATAAGACAGAGAAGGCCTTCCTGAAGTATATCCGGGTAACTAAGCTGGATACTGCTCGGCGCCTGAGCGATCATATCAAAAAGGCATGGGCTTCGAAGATTCTGAAGGTGGCATAAAGCTGGGTTCTATTCCTGAGTGGACTACACGTAAGCCAACACCGATAAGAGTTTAGTGGCAGATCGGGAGAAAAGTTGCCCTATCCGTTGGCTGGATCATTGAATTTGCTAACTTAAGCAATGCAAAATGATGACCGCATACTCGCTGAAATAAACAGACGGCTTGCTAGAATTGAAAGAAAACTATCTGGCCTGCTTCAAACCCAGAAACAACTTCATTGGGCAAAGGTGGGTTTCGTGGAGGAGTTGACAGGTTGGGATAGGGACAAGATGAGGCGCGCCAGAGATCAAGGGTTGGTTAAATGGAAAGACGACCCTATTAAGGGACGACTTTATCTTCTCGAATCTATTCCCCAACTCTTCATTAAAAGACAATCACATGGAGAAGCTACTGACGGCACGGCAAGTATCTGAAATCCTCGGGGTAACGGCTCAAACAGTAAGGGCATGGCTCAAAGCTGGAAAAATGCCTGGTATCGTTCTACCCGATGGCGGACTTAGATTTAGCCCAAAGGCAATTCAATTATGGATTGAAAAAAATTCAATACGCCAAAGGACATTTTCTATATGACGAATAATGAAAATATTGAGCCTTCAAGAATGACGGACGAAGAGGCTACGCCTTTTGACTGGTGGCTGCTGCAATATCTGAAAGATCAATTGTTCGATGACGACCCGGAACTGTTGAGAGAGAAAAAACCGGATGGATTCAAGCGGGACGATTAAATTACTCTTTTGGCCTGCTCTTAAGCGGGCCATTTTTCTTTTCATACTTTCCCACCCTGTCGGCAATTGCCTGTTCAAAAGCTTCTTTAATGGCCAGCCGCTCCCAGTATGCTAGGTCCTTCATCTTTTCGATAGACTCGGTTTTGAGAATGATTATATATCGCTCTTCCCCTTCTTTCGTCCCCCGAGCTGCAGCTTTGCTGGGTGGATCTATCCGGGTCTTTGGCCGGCCGGGGCCTTTACTTGCTTTTGCCATTTTGTAATATTTAATAATACAAAGATATACTACTTAATGGATTATACAAGGGCTGAAAAAAATGTAAAAAAGTATATGTGTAATATTTGATATTATTAAATATTATTGATAATTTGGCTTTATAATAAAAAACCCGTCAAGGAATGGTACTCCGAGACGGGCATTGTAAAACATAAAAACGTTTAAATCTTATGCGCAAAAGTAATGAAAACAATTCGTCAATGCAAGCCCTGGCCGCTAAGTACGAGAAAGAGATAGCAGGCTGGAGGGAGATCTGTAAAAGGCAATCCAATGAGATCGAGGGGCTTAAAAAAGATATCCAATTTGAAGAACGGCAAGCTAATGATTGGCGAAGAAATTCTCACACCTGGAAGGATCTGTATGATCGGGCAAAGGATAGATTGTACGCTATTGAGCATCCGGGCGCGTCAACGACTCCAGCGGGCGATTTGCTCAAGTTGCACAATGCCGTCACGGATGCGATGACTTCGGAGGGGATTGCACCAGTAAAGGCGCCGAAATCACGAACCAAATCTACCAAGACGGCTACCATTTCACTCATTTGCATAGAGGCCGACAGCGAGGGCAAACTTGATCAGCACAGCCGGTACACCTCACCCGGAATACAAAAGGGCGACCTTTCTGGGCAGGAGTACTTTATCATAAATGAGCTGGGCGGCGAGATCTTTCAGGCTGAACTCTTCCACATTTCCGGCACTATCGTTTTACCAAAAACATGTACGGAGCGCCATTTGCTGGCTTATGAGCGTCAGCAGCGCCAACTCAATACTAAATCCTCTAACCTTTAAACCCGGCTTTATGAAAAAAGAAATTGATAGCGCCTCAATCATGGTTGAGGCGGCGAGGGAGGTTGTCCGTCTGATGCAGACTCCTAAAATGTTTCGCGACTTTTTATTGGAGTGCATTGCTTATATACATATGCATGACTACCCAAAAGGAGAATCTGATCCCCTCTTGGAGTTCACACAGATAGCGGAATTTGTGTATGGCCCATGGGTTGACGGCGGCGCAAAAATGATAGATAACATTGCCAAGGGGTTGCGCCAAATCTATGACTGGTATGGCGCTTTTGATTTTGGGGTCAGTATAGCAAACTTTTTCCTTGCCTACTCTCAAATCGTAAGAGAGGGTGGCAGCAGTGGAGATGATATAGATAAACATATTAACGGCCTCGCTTCGCTAATGAAAATAAATCGTGCCTTTTGCGAACAGCACAAGTTAGATAAGCCAGATTGATCGAAGGTGCATTCGGCAAAGCCGCTCCTTACCGGGCGGCTTTTTCATTGTAAAATGGGTTAAAATACCTTTTTTTCAGGGGATACGCATGAGTACCTTGGGAAAAATTTGCATATGAAAAAGCCCTTTTTTGCCCTACTGTTGATAGTTTTCAGTACTTTATTACATGCTCAGAAAGAAGCGCCTCAAAAGCAGGAAAGTAACGCCGAAAAATTTTCTGACAAAGCTGGAAGCCTTATTGAGAAAGAGTTTGACCAGGTCGGCGACGTTGCTAAATGCAAGATCCAGGTGGTAACTTATAAAGATCTTCTGGATGGGCATAAGTTAACGGCCGTTCTGTTTGAGTTTGAGGCACGAGCTTCGTACGGCTCAGATACTAAGCGAGCCGTTTTGGATGCTGATGAGATAGACGCGCTTATATCCTCCATCCGGATGATTAAAGACAAGGTCATGCCCACTCAGGCTACCAAGTATACTGAAGTCAATTTCAAGAGCCGAAGCGGCTTCATGGCTGGCTGCTTTTCCAAAAAAGACAAATGGTCGACCTTTATGAAGTTGGAGAAGTACGACTCTAATTCCTATGTCTGGCTTGAAGATGGAGACTTCGATAAATTACTGACCGTCTTGCAGGCGGCAAAAGCGAAGCTATAGAATAATAAAATACATCAGTTTCCGAGCAGGGGCGAGAGTCCCTGCTTTTTTTATTGCATATCCTTCCGGGCAACCTATTGGGCAACTATTCCCTTTTAAATTGCCGTAACCCTTTACAGTATTGACTTGTATACACTCCTGCTTAGACTGGAACCAAATATGTGAATTGCGATGTGGATAACTTAGAAGCACCTTAAATGAAACACTATAGCACTTTCTATATATACGGGTATGGGAGCACAAGAAATCTTCACTCGAAAAGAGGTAGCATACATTTTCGGCGTAAAGCCGCGAACCATCTGGCATTGGGAAAAGAAAGGGTGGATTACCCCTGCGATGCACATTAACGGATATCCTAGATATTCTTTTGAGGAACTGGAAAAAACAGCCACTCGGCGAAACAGGATTATTGTCAATACAAACGGGCAAGCAAATGGATAACTTAGTCTTATGCCCCGTACCTCTCGACGACCTGGTTGCGCGTATCCGCGAAGTGGTTAAGCAGGAATTGGCAGCCGGGCATCAAAACAAAGGAGATGAAAAATTACTGTCGCCCGCCGAAGCATGCAAACTATTCGCCCCAGCAATCTCAAAGATGACGCTTACCAGGTGGACTAGCGAAGGATTGATCCCCATGCAAAAAATAGGCGGTCGAGTGTGGTATAAACATTCTGATGTAATAGCAGCTGGCAGCAAATTAAAGCGATATACCGCTACACGTCAAAATTTCAACCCGAACATATGACAAAGAAGACCATCAGTATGCCTCAGCAGCCCGCCTTTGAGGCCAAGCAAACCATTGTGATTAAAGCGAAAGATCGTTTATATCTTAATTCTCAGCGCCCAATGGCAGAGAAAGCAATAGCCGGCTTACCCTTTCAGGGCCTATTCCTAAACGACTTGCACCGGATCCACACCGCGTATTTTGTCCCTCCCTTCCCTCTTCAGGCTATGAACTATGAGCATATTGGAATATGGTTAGGAGACCTGTATCAGCACTACGACGCCTGGCTGATCACAGCGCCGCCCCCTTCATCCGTCCCCGAGCCACTCAAAGAGATAAGTAAGCATGTCTTGGACACCCAGCGACCGGCAGCCGAGTCTTTCTTAAAGAATCTGCATTCCCGAACCTTAGATGTATACGGACTTTGCGCCATCATGCAGGACGAGTTTAATCCGAATTACCACTATAATTCGAGCGACGACGAACAGCCCAGCAAGATGATCCAGGAGCTTTATAAGCTGTATGACGAGCGAATGACTTTGGAGGCCGCCGGAAAGAAACAATAATTAGCGTTTACAAAATCAAAGGGATGTCAGCAGTTGAAAAATTATCATCACTTGCAGCAGTTAAAGCGGGAATAAATCAGGCCGTTGTAATACCGGGTCCGGTTCGCAAGAGTGTATTCAATGTAAAGTCTGCAAATCAATGGCTAAAGGACGCCAGCGGCAAGCCTCAGCCAAAGCCGCTATACATGTGCGTTTGGTTCGAGGGCGAGGTCTGCATTCTCTTTGCTGATACGAATGTTGGTAAATCTATTCTTGCGGTCGAAATAGCCAGGCAGATTTCCGAACGGGAGCCGGTTATTTACTTCGACTTCGAGCTGTCCGATAAACAGTTTGAGGAACGGTACAGTCAAGATTTTACCAACCACTACAATTTCAATAATAACCTGATGCGAGCAGAGATAGACCCGGATCAGGTCGATTACAAAGAGGCAGGGTTTGAGAGCCTGGAAGATTTCATAAGCTCCTCTATAGAGCAAGCCGTACAGTCCACAGGCGCTAAGGTCTTGATCATAGATAACCTTACATACCTAAAGAATGAGACCGAGAAGGCAAAGGAAGCATTGCCGCTTATGAAGCACCTGAAGGAGCTGAAGAATAAATACGGTCTTTCAATCCTGGCCCTAGCTCACACTCCAAAGCGGGACCTCACTCAGCCTATTACAATGAACCACTTGGGAGGCAGCAAGATGCTGATGAATTTTTGTGATAGTTCTTTCGCCCTGGGTGTATCGGCTAAGGATCAATCTCTGCGATACCTAAAGCAAATAAAGTGCAGGAATGCTCAAATGAAATACACCGTTGACAATGTCGCAGTCTTTGAGATTTCCAAACCGGCAAATTTCCTGTCGTTTACGCCTGTTCACGCTGTTCATGGTGTTCACACCACCTATGAACATGAACACCTGAAGCAACAGACCAAAGAGAGCAAAGAAGAGATAGTAAATAAAGTAATGTTACTATATAATAATAAGAATAGTAATAACTATACCCAGAGAGATATCGCGCGCGAGTGCAATATCTCGGTAGGGGCGGTAAATAAGTACATCAATCGTTCACGTTCACTTATTGAGAATAGAACAGATGAACATAGTGAACCCATGAACGATCGTGAACACCGTGAACAGGATGAACAAAAATGAACACCATGAACAACCGTTACATCCTTGAACCATACAAAGGGCCTTCGTCACGGGTCCGCTGCCCTGGATGCGGAAAGCCCAGGGAGTTCGCCCGGTATCTGGATACTGAGACGGGGGATCTCCTGCCGGATCATGTAGGCCGATGCAACCGCGAGTCGAGCTGCGGGTATCACTACACGCCAAAACAGTATTTCGAAGCAACCCGGCCAATCGGCGGCAGCAGCTACTGCCCGCCAGCCAGATCAAAGCCGAAGCCTGAGCCGGTCAAGCCGGTCCAATGCCTGCCGCTGCAGCTGGTCTCGCAGACAATGGCGGGGTACGAACGGAACAACTTCGTTTTATTTTTGAAATCGCTATTCGGGCAATCCCTGACAAATGATCTGGTTGCGCGGTATTTCATCGGCACTTCGAAGCATTGGCAGGGCGCCACGATCTTTTGGCAGATAGACGCCCAGGAGTTTGCCCGGCAGGCAAAGGTCATGCTTTATAATCCGGCAACCGGTAAGCGGGTGAAAAACGGGCAGGAGGCTATGAAATGGAACGCCAGGGACGCGAAGTGCATGCCGGACGTAGATAACGGTGATAAAATTTACTTCGCCGGAAAGGGCCTTTTAAACGATTATGAGGCCAATCTTATACAATGCCTGTTTGGCGAGCACTTATTAACAGAAAACCCACAAGCTCGGGTTGCAATAGTGGAAAGCGAAAAGACCGCGGTCGTAGCAAGCGTCTACTTCCCCGACATGGTCTGGCTGGCTACTGGCGGAAAGAATGGCGCCCGCTGGACTGATCCGGCAGTATGCAAGGCATTGACCGGTCGGGATATCATTCTCTTTCCCGATCTGAACGAGTTCGATATATGGAGCCAGAAGGCGCAGGAGGTAAAGAAGGCCGTAACCTGCAAGATTTCCGTATCCAATCTGCTGGAGTCCATCGCCACGGATGAACAACGCGCCGGCGGTCTGGACCTGGCAGACTTTCTCCTGGTGCGGGATGATACCAGCGGCTGGGCGCTGACGGACCTTGGATACCCGGTATTTATTGACGTACAAAAGTGAACATTATGAACGATACCACTCGAAAATCAGAAGCTGGGGATAACGGAAAGATCCGAGGTGCCAACAAGGAGAACGAACGGAAACTTCGACTCTATTTAATCCGCATGCAAATACAAGACATTAAAAACCAACAAAATGAAAAAGCAGAAATCGAAGGAGACAAGGCTCGATAATCTCGGAAAGGCGATCGAGGCAATGAAAAAAAAACAGACACCGGTAACCGCCAGAAAAGAGATTGAAAAAATACACGGCAAGCTGCCGGATCCAATTACTCAAAAACCGAAACAGTAACCCGCGGCAGGAAGAATACAGATTGCAGAAGTGGGCAGATAGTTGGCAGTAACCGTGCAAATTTTTACGGGAATTAGGCAAGAATTTGCAATAGTTGTGCTAAAAAGTAAGGCAATTGCGCTACTCATAAACAATCGGTTACCCGGAAAACGGGCAAAAACTGGCAAAAATGTACAAGAAACTACAAGATTTTGCGATGCGCCCTAAGTTTTCCAAAGGCGAAGCAGCACAATAAAGCGCCAGGTAGGCCCAGTTGTGATCACTTGGCTCCAAAAAAATGTACGGAATCTTATGGTCTTTTAACTTTCTCGAAGTGGTTCAACTCCATTCTGAACTAACTGAAATAGTGATGTGGCTGGCTTCTTAATGCTTTTGCAATGTGCCGTTGTCCGTCCAGTTGGCCTTAAATGAAACACTATAGCACTTTCTATATATACGGGTATGGGAGATAACCAAATCATAGGCGCAACCATCCAGGTAGACGCCACCAGCGCTGCAGCGGCTTCGAAGACGACGACCGAGCTGAAGCAAAATATCAAGGACCTAAAGAAAGCTTTCGATGATACCAAGGCCGGGAGTGCCGAGCAGGTCGAAGCTTATAAGAAATTACAGTCCGCTCAAGCTGAGCTATCGAAATCGACGGCCAACGTTGCCAAAGCTGCCGAAGATACCGGCGGTCACTTCTCGAATCTTAGGGAATCGGTTTCTTCTATGCCCGGCCCGCTGGGAGCGGCTGGCGAAGGGGCCAATAAGCTCAATGCCCAATTGTTAAAGCTGCTGGCAAACCCTGTCGGCTTAGTTATTATAGCCATCGTCGGCGCCCTGACGCTTCTATATAAATCGTTTACAAACACTTTTGAAGGCGGGGAGAAGATGGAGCAGGTCTTTGCCGGCATCAGGGCGGCTGGCCAGGCTCTTCTGGATAACGTCACTAAGATAGCTGGCGCGATATTGAAGCTCTTTAAATTCGATTTCAGTGGTGCTATTGATGATATAAAGGGAGTTGCTAAGGCAGCCGGCGACGCGTACAACGCCATGGCGGCACTGACAAAGACAGCTCAGGAGCTTGCGCGAGAACAAGCGGACAATGATTTGGATCAGGCAAAGAGGCAGGCTAAGCTGGCCGATCTTCGCGCGAAGGCCTATGATGAATCCATTCCTATCGCCGCTCGTAAAGCCGCTCTAAAAGAGCTACAGGGCGAGGCACAGGTAAATGCTAAGGAAGATATTGATCTGGCAAAGCGGACCGCTGAAAATAAGATTGCCCAGCTGGAACTGGAAAAGGATGGCGCAAAGAAAAACTATGTCGAGATTCAGAAGATCCGCGCGGACCAGATAAGGAATGAAACCGAGAACAACAACGAGCTGAAGCAGATCGGAAAGCAGCTGACCGCCGCTACGAAGGCTGAGCTCCAGGAGCGGAAAGAAGCAGAGCAGAAAGCCGCCGAAGAAGCGAAGAAACGTCGGCAGGAGTTAATCGACTTCACCAACAAGCTCAGCAAGATTCAGCAGGATAACGAGTTGACCCTTATTACGGACTCGTATGAGAAGGAGCGGAAGGTTATCGAAAATAAGCTATCGGATGCAATTAGGGACAATGATGTGTTGTTGCAGGATAAGAAAATCACCCAACAGCAATACGATCAATTGAACGCAGGGTTAGAAAAGGGATCCCAACTTCAACTAGATGCCCTCCGGGACAAACACAACAAGGAGGTAGCTGATAAAGATGCTGCTTTCCAGCAAGACATGGCCGCCATAAGAGGGAAGATTGCCGTAGGCGGCATTACCGACCAGCGAGAGGTGGAACGCATCCAATTAAATATCACCCACGAACAACAGTTAGCCAAAGCCCTTAAGGATTATAAGGATGATGCCGCGAAGCTTCAGGAAGCCAAGGTACTTATATCTGAACAGTACCGAGCCGATCAGCAAAAGCTTGAAGCGAAGTTTACAAAAGAGGACAATGACAAACGCCTGAAAGATCAAATTGCCAAAGCCAAGGCTATAAGTCAGGATACGGCTAAAAGCTTTAAGGAGAGGTTGCAAGCGGTTGACGAAGAACAAGCTATTGTACAAAAAGCTTTTGACGATAAAACACTATCCGAGGCTGAATACAATGCAAAGGTTGCCGAATTCGCTAAAGACAGGATAGAGATTTCGAAACAAGAAACAGAACAAAGGAAGCAGCAGGTACAGCAACTAGGACAATCTTTAACAGTTTTGGCCGACCTGGTAGGCAAGCAAACAATTGCAGGGAAAGCCATTGGTATTGCAACGGCCCTTATTAATACTTATCAGGGAGCCAGCGAGGCTTTAAAACAAAAGTCAGTCTTGCCGTCGCCTTTTGATGTAGTCGCTAAAGTTGTAAATGTTGCCGCTGTTATTGCTACCGGATTAAAGACTGTTAAGTCTATTGCGGCTGTTGACGTGCCGGGCGGCGGCGCCGGCGGATCAGTTCCGTCCGCCCCGAGTCTCACGACACCCGCAGCCCCTGTTGCGCCCACTCAGGTCAGCACAACCTTTAATCCGCAGGACAATCCCAATACAGGGACGCCGTCAACGGTGAGAGCGTATGTAATGGATGCGGACATAAGGAACGCCCAAGAAAGGAGCGCAAGACTCGAACGAGCGTCGAGATTAGGAGGAACACAAAATTAAATCAATATGAAAATGTATTTAGACGGTCAGGGGGCATCAAACGCAGAGATTGAATTGTGGATTAAAATACTTGCAGCTGAATTGGCTTCGACAGACACAATAATAGAATTACTCGCCGAAAACGAGGATCAGGCAGATAAGTATAGCGCTCTTTTTGATAAGCGAAGGAAGGACTATTTCCTAACAATTTTTGAGAGTTTGTACGAGAGACATGGCACGGTTAAGATCGAGGATATAATGGGAGACAAGAATGGGTTATAGTCGGGAAGGGACTAAACACGACCACTGAGCGCCAACGTCTTTTGATATCTATTGAATTTCGTTGGCTAAATAGTAGACAACTTTTAAACCACAAAAAATAAATATCATGTATTGCGCATTACAACAGGATTATAACTTCGGCTGCGATACGGGAGTCGGCGGCACTAAAGAGTGCTACCTGATCGAGCTGGAGAATATCACCTCTCTTACCGAAAGTAGCGGGACGATAACTACCGTCACGAAGCTGGCCGGCAAGATCTTCCGGAAGTACCAACTGGTCCAGGAAACCGCCAACTTCGAGGAAGACATTACCGGCAACCTGCAGAACGGCACTTTGTTCTATGCGCAGAAAGGAACTATCATCCTCAACAAGCAACAGGTAGCCGTTCGTAATGAGATCCTGCTGCTGGCAAAGAACCGCCTGATAGTCATCATCAAAGACAACAACGTCACCTACCGGCTATACGGCCGGGAATACGGACTGAAACTTCAGACGGGTACGGCAACCACCGGCACTGCCTGGGGGGACCGTAACGGGTACACACTCAACCTTACCGGCAATGAGTTGGAGCTTGCGCCTTTCGTGGACGCGGCGGTTATTGCGACCTTACAGACGGCATCCTAATTATTCTTCAACGATCAAACAAAAAATTATGAGCACCATCAAAGAAATATTACGGCTACAGGCTGAAGCCGTACAAAAGAACCAGGACAAGATCAAACAGGCCGAGGCACTGGAGACGGCTGCGAAGTTCCTGAGAGAGCAGGCGGTTAAGCCTGTCTACATACCCTTAAAAGCCATGCGGCAAGCCAAAGACGAAAGGATTGATAAGTTTGCCGCAGCTATGCGCAAAACAAAAATCGAGGAAATTGACAATATGCTTACCCGTGCTGGCTGGCTTAATTCAATGCGGAACGACGACAATTTTACCAGCACATGGGGGAAAAAAGATAAACCGGGTATGCTGCTAACTGTTGCATCCGGAAAATTTAAAGTGACCTTTCACGGCGAAGTAATGCAGGCGCCAGAGTCTCTTAAATTTATTGGGAAATTCCTTGAACAGAAAAACAAATAGCACCCCATGAATATTTTTGAAAAGCTAAAAACCGCGATAGCTCCAACAACGCCGACCGACTTCCCTATGTACATGGCAGAGATTGATCCGGCCCCGAACTCTGATCTGGAAGTAAATTTTATTGGTCTGGTAGATCGTCCGGCCATCGAGCGGAACTTCCAGGCGTTCCGCACTAACAAAGTAAAGGCTGGCTTTGCTATTGACGAAGACAAACGGATTATCTCTGGCCCGGCCATGATCGCCGACATGCCCCTGTTTCGGAATGATCAACAACTGGGTGAGTATTATGTCGTGTTCAACAAGGCCAGCATCAGGGCGATCGTCGAAAAGTTCGCGGCCAAAGGCTTCATGCAAAAATTCAACCTCTTCCACGACGACCAGCAGCAGGTCAGCGACGTCACCATTTTCAACTCCTTTATTACCGACACATCGCTTGGCATTCAACCGCCGGCAGGATTCGAAGACGTCGCCGATGGCTCCTGGTTCATTTCTGCAAAAGTCAACAACGATGCCGTCTGGGAAAAGGTAAAGGATGGGACGATTAAAGGCTTCAGCGTTGAGGGACTTTTTGCATACAATCGGGATCAATCCGGTCTGCCAAAGCTCAGCCCGGCGCCGAAGCTTGCGGCCGATGCCGCAAAAGAGGCCAGCATAGAACGAAGTCTGACTGAGATCAAAGGGATGCTGGCTAAGATCGTACCGGATATGCAGCAGCGAGCGGCAGCATTTAATTCACCGCCGCCGGCTCTACCTAAACCTCCCACGCTATCGTTTACTGATTTGACCGGTAAGATCGAAGCCAGAACCGAAATTATCAATGGCCTTTTGAATGTTATGGACCTGATGGTGCAAGAAGAAAATCAACGAGGCGGCACAAGAAAGCCAGAGGTAAGCGATCGCTATCAACGTAAAGAGGCCAGGGTCGATGCAATTGGGGTAGCTCTGAAAGAGATCCGTGAGGAAAGTTAAAGGGCAAAAAAAGGGTAGTGTAGAAACACCACCCGGCTAAGGTCTAACCATTGTTGCCATAAAAAACAATCATCTCTTAAGGTCATCAGCCCATTCCGAACAAAGGACAACCATGCAGACAACCGATATTTTATTTAATTATACAATATGTTGATATACAATTAATAATGTATAATTTATTGCAGTTACGGAAGGAATCGAACCCTCGTAAAAGGTCTTGCGGACCTCCGCCTCCCCCCTCGGCCACGTAACTCAGATCTGCACTTGTTGCAGTGCATTACGCCGTGCCGTCTGCCGGCGTGTTCTCAGCGTATAGATAATTTTAAAGATCAGTAGGAATATCATGGGTTAGCGTTGAATACTCGTGCAAAATAGCTTGATTTTATTAGTCTACCAAATAAGTAGACTAATATTTTTTTTACTGCACCTGCACGCCATCCCGCGCTGGGGGAGCGGCCATTGGGTGAGGAGGTGCGAGCCGATATCCACATTTTTATGTTTTTGTTATAAAATAAAAAATGCATGGGTTCGTTTTCTGTCTAGTTTCGCCAAAATTAAAACCACGGCAATCCTAACATGGTGCAGAAAGAAAGTTCCCAACAGAAATCCGGTATTCGTTATTCCCACAAAGCTCTCAGGGCTGCCTGCGTAGCAGGAGCCTGTGTCCTGGTGGTGGTCAGTGCCTGCAACAACGGCAGTTCGCAAGCAAAAAAAGAAGATTCGACCAAAGGAGCTAAAACAGCTACTCCTGCAAGTGCTCCTGAAAGTGCAAAAGACTCCGTAATTGTTCCTTCTGTAAGCGGTCCTCTTGATACCGCTCTTTACAATAAAAACATGGTACATCTGGCCAATGGGGATTCCTCCGGCAGGTGGCCTGTAAAAACGGCTTATCCCAACCCGGGTGCTATCCTTCCTTTTAAAAGGATCGTCGCCTATTATGGCAACCTGTACTCCAAGAACATGGGTGTCCTGGGGGAGTATCCTCCGAACGAGATGCTGAGCAAGCTGAAAGTAGAGCTAAAGAAATGGCAGGAGGCTGACACGACCATTCCGGTAATACCGGCCCTGCATTATATCGCGGTAACGGCTCAGGGTGCGCCTGGCAAGGACGGAAAATATCGGTTGCGGATGCCTTTTAAGCAAATAGACTCTATCCTGCATATTGCTGCCCGGATCAATGCCCTGGTCTTTTTGGATGTACAGGTCGGCTTTAGCAATGTAGAAGCTGAGATCCCCCAACTGGAAAAGTATCTGAAAATGCCAAACGTCCATCTGGGGATCGATCCTGAGTTCTCCATGAAGACGGGCAAGAAACCTGGTAAGGTCATCGGAACTATGGATGCTGCAGACGTTAACTTTGTTTCCAACTACCTGGCAAACCTGGCGAAGGCAAATAACCTGCCGCCGAAGATATTGGTCGTACATCGTTTTACCCGTCCGATGATAACGAATTATAAGAATATCAAGATCCATCCTGACGTTCAGATCGTCATGGATATGGATGGCTGGGGCGAGCCTACGCTGAAGTTTGATAGCTATAAGGCTTATGTTACCAATGAGCCAGTGCAGTTCACCGGGTTTAAGCTGTTTTACAAGAATGATATCCGCAAGCCGAAGAGCCGTTTGCTGACCCCGAAGGAAGTTCTGTCACAGAAGCCAAGTCCGATCTATATACAATATCAATAGACCTGACTGTTTGAAATAAGATTGATCCCGCTGCAGTCAATTGCAGCGGGATTTTTTTATTGGTCAGGCGTCGTGCTGGCGCCGGGTCATTATGGTAAATTCCTTCCCTGGGAGTCGCGGGAACGATTGTGTTTGAAATATGCATCCAAAGAGACGGGGCCGCTGCCTTCGATGAAGAAAAAGATCACCAGCAGCAGGGTCAGGATCGCGAGCCACAGTTCAGATGGAGGCATATATCCTCCTCCTTTCTGGGCATTGATAAAGATGATGGCTCCGATAAGGATGGGGATTTGGATCAGGGCTACCAGCCGGGTTATCAGGCCGACCATCAGAAAAAAGCCCGAGAGCAAATTAGCCCAGCAGATAAGAATGGGTAAAAAGTGGGTAGTATTTTCCTGCAGACTTTGTCCTCCATAGATAATTCTTTCGAGTAACTGAGTGTCATGCATGAAGGTTATCCCCTTTGCAAATAGGAATAATCCCAATGCGATGCGTACGAAAACCAGCCACCGTGGATGGTGGGTTGCGCTCCAGGTTTTGATCTGTTGCATAGTACTCATAACAGTAAAATTTATTTCTGTTGTAAATGCCGCAATTGCCGTGCCGTATGGATGAGGGGCAGGGCGCACTCTCTTACAGTCTCTTAACCAGGTATTTAGGGGATTCTTCGTAACCCTGCCGGAAATAAAAGGCATGGGCCTTTTCGCGGCGGGTATGGCAGTGAACCTCGATCAGCTCGCAGCCTTTTTCGCGGGCCAGCTGTGTGGCATGTTCTTCCAGCTTAGCGCCAATGCCTTTGCTGCGGGCTGTTTCGTCAATGGAAAAATAGCTGATGCGGGCGAAGTCGCCCGGGAGGGCGATCTGGGGGATAAAGTGGAGGGAGAGAAAGCCGAGGATGGCTGCGCTATCCTCCCACACCAGAAAGATCTCTGCCGGGTCATTAAGCAGTTGAGCAAGGCGGTTTTCCAAAAATTTCCCCGTATCCGGATAGTCCAGCTGATCCAGCAGCCGGACTATCCAGGGCCAATCGGTTTGTTGGGCGTGGCGGATCATTTTGGGCCGAGCCAGCTTTTTCTGAATTTTATAATATCATCGGTCACCGATTTGCCGACCTGTTCGAAGCTCACCACGGAAACGGCAGGGTTTTCGCCCAGCGTGATCGTACCTTTTTTCTCTTCGCCGCGGTGCAGGTAACGGATCTCAACGGTCGCCTCCGGTTTTTGTTTTCCCAGGACGGTATTGAGGTCTGCGAGGGTCCTTACGTCCTGGTTGTCTATTCCGAGTATTTTGTCGTCGATGTCCAGTCCTGCAGCATAAACGGGAGTGCCGCGTAAGGTGTTGGCCTCGATCAGCAGTCCTTCTTTTTCCGACCACCCGCGTGTATTGCCGATCCAGGCCTTGCCTTCTTCGGTCTTTTTTAGCATAAAGCCGGCCGGGGCCAGCAGGGTGTTGTAGTCGATGGGGTCATGACCATAAATATACTTTTCGAAAAAATTCTCAGCATACTTCTTATCGCCTGTGACGGAGGCCAGCACATCCTGTAGTCCGGAGACAGTGTAGGGGTTCTCCGGCTTACCAAACTTTTTCCAGGTAGCCTGCATCAGGTCATCCAGGGTCTTTTTAAAACGGGTGCGCAGCTCCAATTCCAGTGCGAGTGCGATGGCGGCTCCATAGGGATAATAGCTGCTGACGATGTTGGGGTAATTGGTTTTATCCACTGCCACGCCGGCATCTATAAATACAGCCATTTCGCTGGCCTGTACCGGTGAATAGCCACGAGCTCCGGGGGTATTCATTTTGAGATTGATAAGCCCTCCCATCTGCTGTTTGACAAAATCGGTATCCTTCCCGATCCCTGAGCGCAATAGCAGCAGCTGACCATAATATTGAGTAAACCCTTCTGCAAACCAGAGTTCGTGGCTCATGTCGCTCTTTTCAAAATTGAATGGTTCGAGGGTCTTTGGCCGGATACGTTTGACATTCCAGCAGTGGAAGAACTCGTGGGCGAAGGTTCCGAGATTTCTATCCTCTCCGCGGAAGTTGACCGGGGAAGTGATCATCGTAGAATTGCGGTGTTCCATGCCGTCGCCATGTACATATGGGTTGAGGCTTGCCAGGAAGGTATAGGTACCGTAATCGTAGGCTGGTGTCTCGCCAAAGACGGCCTGTGCCTGCCGGACGATGCGTTGTACTTTTTCGCTGAAGGTGCTAAAGGTTGTATCATCGCCGCCGGCGGCGAGGGCTATACGGAAGGAATAAACTTTTCCGTCCGGGTTCTTTACCTCCCATTTCCGGTAGCGCAGTGGCCCGATGATGGTTGGGCAGTCCATAAAATATTGAAAGTTGCGTGCCTGAAAGGTCAGGGGATCACCGGTAGGCTGTAGCTGGGTAGCGACGGTCCAGTGCCAGTCATCCGGAATGTTGAAATGAATAGTGATCGGTGTATTATCGACTCCTTTCAGCCATAGAAAGGCTCCCGGCATGTTGAGGTGAACGCCGGCTACATCGAGTCCTACATAAGTGCCGTCTGCATAGTTGCCGTAGAGGGTATATTGGACCCTCAGATAACCGTTGTGGCGGGGCACTTCGTATACATCTCCGTCGACCTTGTTGATCGTCAACGGCTTGCCGTTCTGATCAAAAGCTTTGACGTCATAGACATTCTTACCAAATTCGTGTGTTGCGTATCTGCCAGGTGAAGAGCGGCTCATGCGAAAGATCGCGTTGCGGGTAGGGATATCGCTGGCCACCAGTTCGATCCGGGCTTCGTGATGGGCCAGGTTTGGAAAGGAAACTATGTAACTAATTCGTTGAGCAGTAGTTTGTTGTAAGATAAATCCAAGGGCCAGTACGGCTAAGAGTCTTTTGAGGTGCATAGAAACGTAAACAATTATAGAGCCGAATGTAGCAAAAACTTCCGAATCACTACATATCCGATCACACAAAGTGTGATCACCAGGACTATTGCAAGCAGGCCCCAGGGTTCTTCCTTCAGCTGTCTTTTGAGGCGGCGCTGTTTCTTTTTAGCCAGGCTTTTTTGCATGCTGGCATTGAGCTCGTCGACATAGGCCTGCATATCCTTTTTATTGCTCATGCGTTGCAGCCCTTCTATGGCGTCATTCAGGAATTCATTGTCGGCCATTGATTTTTCGACCTCGTGTAATTCATCGCCGGACAGTTTGCCCGCGAGGTAGTCCATCAACTGTTGATTGTCGATGTCCTTATTGCTATTAGATAATATGTTTAGCAGATCTTTGTTCATGATTAGTTCGCTTTTCGCCTTTACTGGGCTAAACCGGACGAAGTCCGGTTTGTACACGAGGCCTAAAGGCCGTAGTGTACAGATATTTATGGTATTGCGATAAAAAATTACTTTTCATAAAATTTTTTGTCGCGATTCAAATCACCGGCTTTTTTTTCCATTAACAATTTGAGGTTCCGCTTGCCATTCTGTATATGACTCTTTACCTGCATCAGGGTGAAGCCGGTGTTCGAAGCTATGTCCTGATAAGATTTCTTGTCTAAGTAAAACAAAGTTACACAGAGTTTTTGCTCTTTTCCCAATTCCCCGAGGGATTCTCCCATCCACTCGAGCAGCTGTTCCTTTTGCTGGTGGCTGTTGTTGCCGGGCTCATCGTCCCAGGCGGCCAGCATGGATTCGGACAATTCTGCGGCCCGGCCGTGCTGGTCTCTCAACTTCATCAGGCAGTGGTTGCGGGCGATGGTATAGATCCAGGATTTAAAGTATTCGACGCGGTATTTAGCCAGCTCGGTGATGACCTTTACGAAGATCTGCTGAACGCAATCCCGGGCTTCGTCTTCCTGTTTGATATATTTCATGCATACCCCGAAGAGCAGTAGGGTATATCGTTGGAGGAGGACGCCCAGCCATTCGTTGTTGCGGTCGGAATACCAGCGGTCGAGTAGTTCCTGGTCGGTAATATGGTGATAAGGATCTTTCTTCACGGGTAAATGATAAGTGATATCCGGGGGTTAAGATAACTATTTATTAATACTAAGACGCAATAGCGGCAAAATTGCATAAAATCCGGCAGCAATTTTTTGACGCGATTAAATCATTCTTTAATTTTCCGTATGATCAGAGCTATTTGTTGCGTCCCCGTAAGCCCGCTGAGGGCAGAACCCGCTCACCGAACCGAAATGGTTAGCCAACTGATCTTTGGCGAATGTTGCGAGATCCTGGAACAAACAAAGGACTGGTCTCGCATCCGGGACAAGTATGATAGTTATGAGGGCTGGTGTACCTCGTCTCACCTGGTAGAAATAGACGAAAATGAATATGAAACGGAGGGGTATGCTCTTACGCCGGATTGGATAACGGCGCTGGAGTATAATGGGCATCCGATGATGGTGCCGATGGGAAGTCATTTGACGGCAATGAAGAATGGTCGTGCTCACTGGCGTAAGAACCAGGTTCATTACAAGGGCAAGATAACTGATCCTTCCTCCTGCGCTATCGATGCAAAATCTATTCGGCAGCTGACCTATAAATTTCTGAACATCCCTTATCTCTGGGGCGGTAAGAGCGTTTTTGGGCTGGATTGCAGCGGTTTTACGCAAACGGTATATAAATTCCTGAATGTGCCTTTATTAAGGGATGCTTATCTGCAGGCGACACAGGGAGAGGCGGTTGGATTTTTAGAAGAGACGAAGACGGGAGACCTGGCTTTTTTTGACAATGAAGAAGGGCGGATCACGCATGTCGGCATCCTGCTGAATTCGCACGAGATCATTCATGCTTCAGGGAAGGTGCGGATAGACAAAATAGATAATATGGGGATCCTGCAATCGGAGACTTTTCAACGGACGCATCATTTGCGTGTGATCAAGCGGATGTTGCCTGCCACATAATGGGAGTGGGGGAGTCTACTTATCAAAAAATAATACCTTACCTGCGATAAGCAGGAGTACTATTCCAAAAATCTTTTTTAGCATAACCTCAGACAGGCTGACGGAGATCCTGCTGCCCAGGTATCCGCCTACGAGGAAGCCGGCGAAGACAAGCAGGACGACGTTCATGTCGACATATCCTCTTTTATAATAGTTTATAACGGCGAAGATGCCGGCAGGCAATAAAAGAATACCCAAGGAGGTTCCTGTCGCCTGGTGCTGGCTAAAGCCCAGGACGAAAACCAGTGCCGGGACGATGATGACACCACCGCCGAGGCCTACCAGCCCGCTTAACATGCCGGCCAGTAGACCTACCAGCAATAGTAAAGCAATCGTTTGAACAGACATAATATTGATTTTAGCAACGGAGAGGGACGAATTAAGCTTTTTTACGGAAGGTATCGTCGTACAATTTTATAGCTTCTTCGATAACTTTTAGTGCTGCCGTCTTATCACCGAATTCTTCCACGACTACCGTCTTATTCTCGAGTTTTTTATACTCTTCGAAGAAGTGGCGTAATTCCTCAAAAAAGTGTTTGGGCAATTCTTCCAGGTTGTTGTAGTGGTTGACGCCCGGATCGTTGGCTGCTACGGCAATGATCTTATCATCGCTGTCACCGTTGTCGATCATCTGCATGACTCCCATCACTTTTGCTTCCATCAGGCAAAGTGCCTGTACCGGGAGTGAGGTGATCACCAGGATGTCCAGTGGATCCTTGTCGTCTCCGTAGGTTTGCGGGATGAAGCCATAGTTCACAGGATAGTAAAAAGAAGAATAAATAACCCTGTCCAGTTTTAGAAGACCGCTGTCCTTGTCGATCTCATACTTACAACGGGAGCCCTGGGGGATCTCGATGATCGCATTGACGACCCTGGGTACATTAGGTCCCACCGGTACTCCGTGCCAGGGATGTGAAACTGTCATCATAATTGTGAGTGGTATTAAGTTGCGCAAAAGTACTGCATCAGGGGGAGTAAAAAAAGTTCAATTCATGTCGGTTTCCTGAGATCCCGAAGTGTGCTGTCGGTATGATGGCCGAGGGTATCCACTTTGGAAACGGCGACACGCTGAGACGCATAGATACCCGAATGGCCGCTGAAATAATAGGCGGTAAAACAGGCGACGGCATAATACAACAGGTTGTCCGCGCCGAACAGTTCCACACCCATGATGGTGCAGGCAATGGGTGTATTGGTGGCTCCGGCAAACACGGCAATAAAGCCCAGGCCGGCCATGAGGTCTATAGGGGCACCGCTGAGCGTCCCGAGGGTATTGCCGAGTGCTGCGCCAATAAAGAAGAGCGGGGTAACCTCTCCTCCTTTAAATCCGGTACCAAGGGTGATGGCGGTGAATAACAATTTCCAGAGCCAGCTGAAGGACGTTGCGCCACCTGCATGGAAGCAGGATGGGATGGTAATGGAGCCTGGTTCTTTGCCTATCACGCCAAGGCTAAGATAGTCGGGTGTGCCCAGGGCAAATGTGAACAGGATAATAGCTATGCCGCCGATGGCGGGGATCAGCCATTTCAGCTTTATCCATCGGGTGCTGTAGTTCCTGATCGTATGGGAGACTTCGGCAAACGCATAAGCTGCCAGGCCAAATGCAACACCTCCCAGGATCACCTTTGTCAGCAGTATCATATCGAAATGCAGGAAGGGGAGAACGGGAAGTCCGGATTGAACGGGATCGATGTGATAATGTGTATGATGGATACCCCAGGCGGAGCAGGTGATGTCTGCCAGGACGCTGGCTATGAAACAGGGCATCAGCGCATCGTATTTGATCCTGCCCAGGGCGAGGACTTCCAGCGCAAAAATGGCTCCGGTGACGGGTGTGCCGAAGACCGCTCCGAAGCCTGCGGCGATCCCGGTAGTCAGCAGTATCCGGGTGTCTTCGCGGGAGAGATGGAGTTTGCGGGCAAAGAAATTGGCCAGGCTGCCGCCTATCTGTACGGCTGTGCCTTCCCTGCCGGCGGAGCCGCCAAAAAGGTGGGTGATGACTGTCGTCACGAGCACGAGGGGGGCCATCCGGATGGGGATGCCGCCTCCTGGTGTATGGATCTCGTCCATGATCAGGTTGTTACCGGCCTCGGAATTCCTGCCCAGGTATTTGTATAAGGCATAGATGCCGATGCCGGCCAACGGCAGCAGAAAAAGCAGCCAGGGGTGATCGAAGCGAAAATGAATGGCTTTGTCGAGCAGCCACAGGAAGAGGGCTACGAGCGAGCCGACGGATAGAGACACCGGAATGACCAGGGCTGTCCAGCGCAGTAGAAAGGAGAGAATAAAAAACTGTTCTGATGATCTGTTTTGTTTCAAATCCAAAAATGGTTGAATTCTACTTTTTACTATTCAATATCTCTTTCAAGTCTACCAGCCATTCTCCGTTGATGCGTACGATCCGGATGGTCGTCGTGTCTTTTTTGAAGGTATTGGCATAGGTATAGGTGGTGACGGAGTCGTTCACTGCCTGGATATTTATCGGGAGGATGTCGGCGCTGCGGTAATTTTTCTGTTCTTCATGGTCCAGGCGTTCGTAGTCCTTTTTCCATTTTGTGAAGAGCATTTTGTTGGTGGAGTCGGGATAGAGGAAAAAGCTGGCTTTTTCGTAGTTGCCATCCAGCGAGGCGCGGATGAATTCCCGTCCTGCGTCCTGTGCGTCTTCGGCTTTTTTGAAAGAATGGGAGTCGCCGCAGGCTGCCAACAACAGCATAACGGGGAGGATAAATTTTTGGATCATGGTACGAAAGTAATAAAAAAAAGCCCCCGGCTCTTCCGGGGGCATGTTGAATTACTTATTTTCCTGTCGCTCGATGCGTATTGGGGGGCGGTGGGCGTGATGATCTTCGCCTTCGTGTTCCAGTTTTTCTTTTTCGTAGGCCTTGATAATGGCTTTTACGAGGCGGTGACGAACTACGTCTTCTTCGTCCAGCTCGATATGGGCGATGCCGTCTATATTTTTCAGGATATAGAGGGCTTTTGACAGACCGCTCTTCTGGTTCTTGGGAAGGTCGACCTGGGTAAGGTCGCCGGTGATGATGGCCTTGGCGTTGGCCCCGATACGGGTGAGGAACATCTTTAGCTGAAGGTCCGTGGAGTTCTGGGCTTCATCCAGGATAATAAAGGCATTATCCAGTGTTCGGCCACGCATGTAAGCCAGCGGGGCGATCTCGATGGTGCGGGTGCTCATATAATAGCCGAGCTTGTCTGCGGGGATCATGTCGTCCAGCGCATCATAGAGGGGCCTGAGATAGGGATCGATCTTTTCTTTCAGGTCACCGGGCAGGAAACCCAGGCTTTCGCCGGCTTCTACCGCGGGTCTGGTAAGGATGATCTTTTTCACCATTTTATTCTTCAGCGCTCTAACTGCAAGAGCTACAGCGGTATAGGTCTTACCTGTACCGGCTGGTCCGATGGCGAATACGATGTCATTCTTCTCGACTGCCCCGACCATTCTTTTCTGGTTGATCGTTCGGGCGCGGACGGTCTTGCCGTTGGGGCCAAAGACCAGGATGTCATTGGGATGCCTGTCGACAAAATGGTCTACTGTCTCGGCGTCGTCTCCGCCGAGGATCTGCTCGAAATAATTCTCGCTGACATGACCATTTCGTTCAAGGTATTGCACCAATAGATCGATTTTTTCTTTTGCTGTTTCCACCTGTTCGGGCGAGCCGCTCAGCTTGATCTGGGTACCTCTTGAGAGTATCTTTAACAGGGGAAACTTTTTCTTGAGAATGTCTAATTTGCCGTTATTTACTCCGAAAAATTCAATGGGGTTAACGGTTTCCAGGTTGATAATAGTTTCTGTCAAATTCAATTCTTTTAGAGTTGCGAAAAAATTATGTCATTCGGGGTACTGCCCTGGTAGAGGAATTGTTTCCTGTCTCTATCAAATATAACCAAGACAGACCTTATTTTCTTATAATTCTTATTAACAGCATGTGAATATTGGTCACTTCGTTTTTTTTACTATGTTTGCTTTGCTGCCTTTTCTATTAAGGAGTCTTTGGGGCTCCGGGATCACTGCTCTACCTTCCAAAAAGATAACAAAGATTTTACGATTTTGTTCGTAAATCTTTTCTGCTCATTTGATGAACCACAGAAGATATTCATTAATTCTACCTTTCGATTAAACTGCAAAAACAGTACGTTGAGAATGAAATTTTTCTGTATTGTAACCTGGGGGATGCTCCTTATCACCTCTCCCGGAAGAACCTCTGCTCAAGCCCGGGAGATCGCCCGGCTTCACACCCAACTGCGGGCTCCCGGGGATCGTAAATTCCTCGAGCCTGATACTGCATATGTTGACACACTGAACCGGCTTGCACATGCTTTTTATGGGATCAATGCAGACAGCGCCTTTCTTTATGGCCGGAAGGCCGTAGAATATGCTTTAAGTACCGGTTATGCCCGTGGTGCTGCGGAGGGCCTGCGGATGTTGGGCAACACCTATGAAATGGTAGGCGACTATGCCAATATGCTTTCCAACTATCATCATTCACTGGACATCGCCGACAGCATTGGCGATACCAGGCTGATTGCCAAGGCCAATTCCAATATTGCTCTTTTCTACAGGCAGGAGGGGGAATATGAGGAAGCTCAGCTGATGATGGAAAAAGTGATCGAGAGTTATAAGAAAAGCGGGGATAGTGCTCAGTCCATTTTTGTCTTTGCGGACCTGTCTGATCTGGCTTTTCGCCGCCGGGAGTATGATCTGGCCCTGCAATATGCCAGGCAGGCGCTGGACGCTGCCAGGCGGCTGAAGGATGAGCAGGAGATAGCCACCTATAATAATGTCGTCGGAAAGGTCCTGGTTGCCATGGGTGACTATTCCGGGGCGTTGGTTTATTATCTCAGGTCTCTTGCTTATTACCAGGAGTCCAACGAAAAGCTGGGTTTGATGGCTACGGGAAATTTGTTGGCCCAGGTCTATTTATCGCTGAGGGACTATCCCCGGGCGTTGCGTTATGCGGAGCAGTCGTTGACGGAGGCGCGAGCGTTGCACCGCAAGCAGGAGATCCAGGGCGCAGCCAAGGTGCTGGCAGATATTTATGAGGCGAAAGGGGAAGATAGCAAAGCGCTGGCTTATTATAAGCTCTATAAGGATTATTCGGACAGTCTTTTTAATGATCAGACCCGAAAGCAGGCGGTGGCCAGGGCTGCGCAGTATGACTTTGAAAAAAAGGAATCCCGTTTACGGGAAGAGGCGGCGCAAAAAGATGCGAGGTATGAGCGTACGCTGCGAAAAGATTCTCTGCAGATCTCTATTACGGTCTTTGTCATTGCTGTGTTGAGTCTGCTGGCTTTTATCCTGCTGCGTGGGCGGACTGTAAATCGTCGTATCAATCAGCTGTTGCGGGAGAAAAGCGAGAAGATCGAAGAGCAGAAGGAGGCGCTGGAGCACCAGGCTGTTCAATTGCTGCTGAACAATCAGCAGAAGGATAAATTATTTTCGATCGTTGCCCATGATCTGCGTGGACCTTTGAATTCATTAAAGGGGCTGCTTGACTTTCTCAAAGAAAAGAAATTATCCGAGCAGGAGATCAATGCGATGATGACCGAGCTTCGGCGTAATGTAGACTCTTCGTCGGAGCTGGTCGGCAATCTCCTGTTCTGGGCCAGCAGTCAGCTGGATGGTGTCGTTGTGAAGCCCGTCCGTCTGCCGCTGGAGGCGCTGGTAAGGGATACGCTGGCTTTATTCTCTCACCAGGCAAAAGAAAAGAAGGTAGAGCTAAGAGAAGAGCTGGCTCCTTCTTTGGAAGGGTATGCCGACAAGGATATGATCCAAATGGTGATTCGTAATCTTGTCAGCAATGCTATCAAGTTTTGCCGTCCGGGGGACAGTGTTGTCGTGTATTCGAACAGGTCGGGGGGAGAAGTAGAGATCCGTGTTGCGGATACGGGTATTGGGATGAAGCCGGATGCTTTGGAGCGTATCCGCCGAAAGGAAAGTTTTACCAGCTATGGTACTGCAAAAGAAAAAGGAACAGGACTGGGGATGTTGCTCTGCCAGGAGTTCACGGCTGCTAATAATGGCAGGTTCCGTGTGGAGAGCGAATGGGGAAAAGGAAGCTGTTGTTATTTCACCATTCCGGTTGCGCCAAGCTCTTCTTCGATCAGGTTGTGAAAGACAGCTTCATTCTCCCAGATCCAGGCAGGTAGCTGTTGTTTGATGATCTTCCATACACCATCTTCCCTTTGCATTCTCAGCACGATCCGGTTGCCGCGATCATCGCTGACATCAACGGTGAACAGGCCTTCCTGTAGTCCATTGGACTTGCGAAAGTTAAATTCCCTCAATCGGCCTTCGGCCTTGACCAGCTTTGTAAACTGAATATTCCGGATGAATTGTATTTGCATAAGGATGCCTTTGAATTTAGTGTATCAATTCTTGTGCTAAGGTTGGGTTAGGCTTCCTAAAGAATAGTGAATTTTTTTACGCAGGGATTAGGCAGATGACTACAAAAATAATAAAATTTGCCTGCCCGGGAGCCCCTTTTTTTAAAATATTTGTCCCCAATTTGGGGTAAAATAGACAAGCGGCAATATATGCCCTTTCAGGGTTAATTGCTCCGGCAGGGCATTCCTTGTTATTACTGGGACATTCGTCGTTCTTCCCAGGACATTATTCCTTGCCCTCCTAAGACATTGTTATGTCATCGATGCTCTCCGTCTTGATCACAGCCGGTTCCGCCCGGTACCGGATCACCCGTCTGCCTGTGAGCAGGATAGTCAGGGCTGTCACCGCACAAGCCGCCATAACAGCTGCCATCGGCACGGCTGTCCGGTTGCTGAGCCAGCCAACAGTTGCTGAGGTCAGGGCGCCGGAGCACATCTGGATGCCCCCCATAAGGGCAGAGGCGGTTCCGGCGTTGCGGCTAAAGGGGGCCAGCGAAAGGGCAGAGGAGTTGGGGAATACGCATCCCTGGCAGCAGAGGAAGAGGAAAATGAGGAAAATGGTGCTGAACAGCTCCAAAAACCCGAATAAGCTGCCTGCGAGCAGGCAAAGGGCCGTGGTTACCTGTAGGATCAGGGCTATCCGGATGATCTGCTCGCTTTTGTAGGTCCGGAGCAAAACGCTGTTGAGCTGGCTGCTGCCGATGAGGCCAAGGGCGATGATGGCGAAGATCCAGCCATATTGGCGTTCGCTGACGCGGAAAAGTTCCATAAATACGTAAGGCGATCCGGCGATGTAGGCATAAAGGCCGGCGGAAGCTGTTGCGCCTGTCAGGGCATAGGTATAGAACTGTGGCTCGCGCATGACGGCCAGGAAGCCTTTTATGATGGGACCTGGTTGCAGGGACAGGTTCTTATCCGGTTTGCGGCTTTCGGGCAGCGCGAAATGTATGGCAATAAGAATAATGGCGGCGATGGCTGTCAGTACGGCGAAGATATATTTCCAGCCGAGAGTTGCCGCGATGGTTCCGCCCAGGGTAGGGGCGATGATCGGGGAGACGCCTACTACCAGCATCAGCAGGGAAAAGACCTTTGCGTTCTCGCTGACATCAAAAAGATCACGGACCATCGCTCTGGATGCCACCATTCCGGCACAACCGCCTATCGCCTGGAAGAAACGCAGCACGATGAGGACTTCTACGCTGTGGGCAAAGATGCAACAGGCGGAAGCTACGAGGTAGAGGGAGAGCCCTGCGTAGAGAGGCTTCTTTCGTCCATAGCGGTCGAGCAGTGGACCATAGAGAAACTGCCCGGCAGAAATGCCGATAAAAAAGCTTGACAGGGAAAGTGTTACTTCTGCGACGGTGGTCTTCAGCGACGCTGCGATGGCCGGAAAGCCGGGCAGGTACATGTCGATAGAAAAGGGACCGATGGCAGAAAGCAATCCGAGGATCAGGATGATAAAAAAGGAACTCCGTTTTGGTTGGGGCATACTTACTGCAAAATTAGGTCTTCAAACGTTAATTTTGGGAATGGCATTATCAATCATTATCATAGGTGCTGGCGCCAGCGGTTTAATGGCCGCCAGAAGGCTTAGCGCGGCAGGTTTTGTTGTGACGGTACTGGAGGCGGGTGCGGGGCCGGGCGGAAGGATAGCAACCTTGAAAAGGGAGGGAGGGGTTGTGGAAGGCGGCGCTGAATTTATTCATGGAGAGCTTCCGATCAGTCTGGAACTGGCAAAAGAGGCGGATATCGTCCTGCATCCGGTTCATGGAGAGATGACCCGGTTACAGCGGGGGAAAAGCCTGGCGGACAGCGGTGATCATGAATTTATGGGAAAGGATTGGGATGAGCTGATGGAGAAGATGGAACAGCTGGAGGACGATGTCCCGATCGCCGACTTTATGGCCCGTTATTTTTCAGAAGACAGGTACAGCGTTTTGAAGGATTCGGTTCGAAGATTTGCGGAGGGGTATGACCTGGCGGATGTGCATCGGGTGAGTACGAAGGCGTTGTATAATGAATGGGCGAGAGAAGGGGAGGAGGAAGAATATCGCCTGGAAGGAGGATATTGCCGGCTGATCGATTTTCTGATGACTGAATGTCGCAAACAAGGCTGTGCTTTTCATTTTTCGCTGGCTGTGGAACGGGTGAACTGGTCACCCGGCCATGTAGCCGTGATTGGTTCGAAGGGAGAGACATTTACCAGCGATCGTCTTCTGGTGACCGCATCACTGGGAGTATTACAGGCCGATCCGGAGCTGCTGAGCTTTTCTCCGGCGATACCTGTTTACCGGGAGGCGATAAAACAAATGGGATATGGTGCTGTGATCAAGATCCTGGCTGAATTCAAAAAACCTTTCTGGAAAGAGAAAAAGCCGTCTGGCAAGACGCTGTTTATAATAAGCGAAGAGGCTATACCAACCTGGTGGACGCAGCCGGATGACAGTGACTGTTTGCTCACGGGCTGGCTGGCGGGGGAGAATATGCGAGCTTTTCAGCAGCTTGGGGAGAAGGAGAGGGTTGAAGCGTGTTTCCTATCACTGGGGGCCATCTTTTCGATGGACAAAGAAGCGATCAGCCGAGAGCTGGCCGTTCTACAGGTTTTGGACTGGGTTAATCCACCTTATGTCCGTGGCGGGTATAGCTTTGATACGGTAGAAACCGGCAAGGCGAGAGAAATACTTTTGCAGCCTGTGGAGAGAACGATCTGGTTTGCAGGGGAGGCCTTGTATGAAGGCATTGCGCCCGGGACGGTAGAGGCTGCATTGACCAGTGGACAGGATGTTGCACAAAAAATAATAGCGCAGTCTTAACCGCGCTATTATCGTTTCATGGATAAGCAGGTTTTCATGGATTGATATTATGCATATTGATCTCTCAACGCTTTTATTTCGTCATGTGAGGCGCGGAGCGCTTCCTGCTGCTGTGTCAGCAAGTCCCTGATAAAAGCGGGCAGATCATGGGCTAATGCTGCCCGGTAGGCCTTTTGAGTGGCATCTTCTCCTGCTTCGCAGCTGGCGAGTATAGCGTGGCGGCTGTTTCCGCCGAAGGCTGCCTTTACATCCATCCATGCCCGATAGATCTTACCTGTGGTGGTAGTGCCTTGTTCGATGCTGGCGCCAAGGGCCTGCACTTCAGTAGATAGAGCGATCCTGATCTGGTGACTTTCTGCTATCATCGTTGCAAACAGAACTTTCAGGTCATCATCTTCTGTTTTTGTTTCTTTGATGGCCTTTTCGTAACCGGCTATACGATCATTGTTGATTTGTATCAGGTCGTTCAGTACTTCAATCGTTTCTGTTGTGTTTTGCATAATCAAGAATTTAAATTATATGCAGTAAAATCATGCCACGCGTTTTCAGGCGATCCGGGGTAAATTATTCCTCAGTGGGCAGTTGTGCTGGTGTGTTAAAAGATCTTTTGAATCTCTACAGCCTTGCGTTGGGCGATGAGGCGATTGATGGTAAGGGAATCCGTAGTGGGGATATCCAGTTCTGTTCCGAGTTTTACCAGCAGGGCCTCTTCCCTGGCATCGAGCAGGGGATCGTCGATACAAAGCTCCACACAGTACGAGTACAATGCCAGTTCGTTGACAGGTTTTATCAGTCCCAGTAAGTAACGGAGGTAGACCTGTTCGTCTGCAATAGAACCTTTATAACTGCGATAAGAAATCAGCTCATCCTTGATGTTTATCTTATTACGCAGACCCAGCACGACGAGTTTGGCGGAGAGGTCATCCATCTCCGTGTCGCTGAAGCGGTCGTCTTCGAGGCAGCAATGAAAGAAAAGATGGCAAAGTGCCTGATCCTGATTATTGACGATTGAGGTGTACATAGTTATGTTTCCTCGTGATACTCAACTCTTGTGCCACCGCTGTCCGGGTTGGACGCTCGTTGCCGGATCAGATCAGATCCGCCGGTTCGGCCGGCCCGCTGCTGGTGTAACGCTGCAGTCTGTTGCGCAGGACTCTGTTCTCTTCGGCCAACCGCTGCATCCGGGCAAGAACGTGTGACAGGGCCTCGATGCCCTCGGGGTTGATATCCAGCTCATAAAACCAGCGGGCAAACTTTTCCAGCGCGGGGAGATCGTCTGCCGGCAGGAAAACGACTCCGTCCCGAATGGTCATTCTGATGAGGCCTGATTCATGCAGGTTTTGGATAAACGAAAGCTCTACATGGTGAAAGGCACAGAATTCGCCGGCGGGGATCAGCTCTTCGGGCTGCATATAGCGTAATTTTTATGTCAAAAAATTAAGTTTCGTGTTACTCTACGCCTTTCTCAGCTTCTCCAGCTCCCTGAACAATTCTTTTTCCTTTTCTGAAAGGTTTGTGGGCAATTTTATTTCGAAGCTTACATAGAGGTCTCCAAATTCTCCTTCTTTTTTATAAACCGGGAATCCCTTTCCTTTTAGGCGGGTTGTTGTGCCATTGGGAGTTTCGGCTTTTACTTTCAGCTTTACTTTTCCGCTGAGGGTATCGACCGTGATCTCACCGCCCAGGATAGCCGTATAGAGATCAAGGGGTAGTTTCGTATACAGGTCATTTCCTTCTCTTTTCCACCGGGGGTCTTCTGTAATGGTGAATGTGATAAAGAGATCGCCTGCCGGTCCGCCATTTGAACCTGGCGCGCCATGTCCTTTGAGCTTTATGATCTGGCCATTCTCTACGCCTGCGGGTATTGTAATACGGATATTCTTTCCGTTGACCGTGAGGACCCGTTGGTGGGTCGTTGCGGCATCTGCGAGGCTGATCTGCAGTTCGGCCTGGTAATCCTGACCGCGGAAGCTGGTGCGGCGACTGCTGCGTCCTGCGCCGCCTGTTGCGCCGCCGAATAGGGATTCGAAGAAGGATGAGAATTCCCCGTCGTCGCCGTCTCCGCCTTCATAGTTTCCGTTGAATTCCTGGAAGCCGCTGCTGCCGCCCCGCTGCCGGCTACTGCGGCCGGATTCCTGCTGTGCCTTTTCGAAGGCTTCGGCGTGCTGCCAGTCTTTTCCGTATTGATCGTATTTTTTTCTTTTTTCAGGATCGCTGAGGACTTCGTTTGCCTCGTTGATCTGTTGAAATTTCTTGTGTGCCTCTTTGTCGTTCGGATTGAGGTCGGGGTGATGTTTCCGGGCCAGTTTCCGGTAGGCGGACTTGATCTGGTCCTGGGTAGCGGTCTTGTTTACCCCTAGAATCTTATAATAGTCGATAAAATCCATTTATGGCCTTTTTTGTTGTGCAAAGTTAAAGATTTGCTATAGAAAGATCGCTGGCACAGTTTTTTTATCGGGTAAAGAAAATGAAGCGTATGAAAAGTTCCAGCATTTACCTCATAATGATCGTCCTGCTGGTAATTTGCGGGGTGGTCCTTGTAAAATGTGATGGTGCGAACACGAAGCCTGTCCGGACGCCGGCGGATTCTTCTTCAGCGGTAGGGCCTGCACCGGATAACAATAGCGCCAATAACCCTTCTCTGGCTGACACCAACTATGAAAAGGACAGGACAAGACCGATCACGGATACGATGAAAAAGAAGTGATTTACAATTCGTTACTTATTGTAAAAAAGAACTGGGTTCCTTTTCCGGGCTCTGAATCCGCCCAGATCTTCCCTTCGTGCAGTTCGACGATCTTCTTACAATGGGCAAGGCCGATGCCGGAGCCCTCATATTGATCCCGGGTATGCAATCGCTGGAAGATGATAAAGATCCTTTCCAGGAACTGGTGTTCCATACCGATGCCGTTGTCGCTGACCGTGAACTTCCAATGTCCGCTCTCGAGCATTGAGGTCACCTTTATTTCCGGGGGGCGTTCGCGATGGCGGAATTTTATAGCGTTGACGATAAGATTCTGGAAGAGCAGCTTCAATTCTGTGGGATAGGCGTAGAGGGAGGGCAGATAACCTGTGGTTATATCCGCGCCGCTTTCCCGGATGCTCTTGCCCAGGTCGGCCAGGACCTCGTCTATCAGCGAGTTACAATCGATGGGTCTTGCCTGTTTTTCTCTGCCGATACGGGAATAGTCAAGCAGGTCCTTGATAAGGACCTTCATCCTGTCCGATGCCTGTGAGAGATAGGCCAGATACTTTTCGCCGTTGCCATCCAGCTTATCCCGATATTCTTTTTGCAGCAGCTCGACAAAACCGGAGATAGTGCGCAGGGGCTCCTGCAGGTCATGTGAAGCTACATAGGCAAACTGTTCCAGTTCCTTGTTCTTACTCTCCATTTCGGATGTGCGCTGGCGTACCTTTTTCTCCAGGAAAGTGTTGACCTCATTGTTTTCCTGCTCCAGGCGTTGGAGCTCTTCGGCCATGGAATTGAAATTATTGGCCAGCATGCCGATCTCGTCGCGGGAATAAATGATAGCCTTGCGGCTATAATCTCCCCTGGTCACGGCTTTTGCTGAAAGCAGGATCTCCTTTAGTCCTATTTGAATACTTCGACTAACGGTGATGGCGAGGATCAGACCTGTACTTTCCACCGTCAGGGCGACGATGAGCATGAGTTTCAGCACGACGCCTTCGAGCCAGCGGGAACCTTCTCCCAGGGCAAAGGAAAACTCATTTTCAATAGGTGTAAGGCGATCGTTCAGGGGATCGATCTCGTCGAGCAGGAAATTGACATTGTCCTGGGAATAGGGACGGGCATTGATGGCGGTGTGCAGTCTTTCCCCGATGGCCCTAAAGCCTGATATGACCTCGTCAGCCTTTGTCCAGGCGACAATGGCCCGGTGGATATATTTGTTGTCGTACCATCTTTGAAAAAGGTGGATCATCCGGTCTATGTCTTCGGGGCTATTGCGTCCTTCTATGAAACCTGCCCGGGCGCTGTCCAGGTTGGGGTGTTCCTTTAGCAGTTCCATCCGGGTCTTGTGATCACCCGCGTTGACGGTCATATAGCCGAGGAATTTCGTGTAGTCGGCTTCTTTGTGGGTCCGGGCATATTTCAGCAACTGGTAAAGAGCGTCTTTTTGGCCTTTGGACCAAAGTCCTTCACCGCCGACATAAGCCCGGACGGAAGACAAGGTATTTATGGAAAAGAAAAGCACTCCCAGCTCGACAATGATGAGCAATGCCATGATGCCGACCGTGAAGTAAAGTTTTTTAGCAATAGAAATATCCCTGAACCATCGGGAAATGGATCTCTTCATATAAAGGTTTTGGAGCGGCAGGTCGGGTCGGTACAAAGTAAGGGAATTGGGAGCAATAATAAAAGTTACGTAAAAAAAGACCCGGCTGTCCAATGACAGACCGGGTCTGATCCGTAATCCCTGAACTAAATGAACTAATTATTTAATGAGTGTGGGTTTTTGTTTGTGCGTGGTCACTACATAAATACCCAATACAATTGACAGATAGGAGGCGATGATCAGCAGGCTCGAGAGATCATAATTCGAAGCCTTAAACATGTGATAGCTGGTCATTCCATTGACTACTATTGAGATCAGCGCGATGAGTACTATAAGAATTTTCATAATTGTAAATTTTAAGGTTAACGTTGTTTAAGTAATAGACTTGAAAGGAAAGTCGGCGTTTACTAAAGAAATCATAAAACCCAGGCCCTTGTATTCCAGGGCCTTTGGCATACCTTTAACAAAAGACATTTTGAACGGATGAAACAAAAGATACTCATCACCCGGCCTCTTTTCCCGGATGTGGTCGATCGGCTTCGCGAATATTTTGACGTTACTATCAATGAAGGTCCGCGTTATACTTCGGAGCAGCTGCGTGAAGCGCTGCTTGACAAGCGTGGAGTTATTATAGCGGGTGGAGAAAAGATCGACGACTCTGTTGTTGCCGGGCTTACGGAGTTGAAAGCGCTTTGTGTTTCTGCTGCGGGTTATAACAACGTGGATGTTGCGGCGCTGACCCGTGCTGGGATCATCGGAACGAATTCCCCTGGTCCTGCGGATGAAACAGTAGCAGACTTTACCTGGGGATTGATGATCGCCACTGCCCGGCGACTGGTCGAAGCTGCTCACTGGGTAGAGCAGGGGCAATGGAAGGGGTCGGCAGGGAGCCGGTTCTTTGGGGTAAATCTTTGCGACAAGACGCTTGGTATCGTCGGTATGGGGCGTATTGGCCAGGCCATTGCCCGTCGGGCTCTTGGCTTTAGGATGCGGGTGGTCTACCACAATCGTCGCCGGCTGGACCCGGCTCTCGAAGCAGAATGCCGGGCGACTCTCCGTTCAAAGGAAGAGCTGTTGCGGGAGGCTGACTTTATCGTTCTGGCTATGCCATTCTCTCCCGAGAACTATCATCTTATCGGGGCTGCTGAGCTGGCAATGGTGCAGCCATCGGCCATGCTTTTCAATATTGCCCGGGGTGGTCTTATCGACGAAGCCGCGTTGGCAGTGGCGTTGCGTGAACAGCGGCTGGCGGCAGCGGGGCTTGATGTATTCGAAGGCGAGCCGGCCATTCATCCCGGATTGATGGGGCTTTCCAATGTAGTCCTTACTCCTCATATCGCCGGTGGTACAGCGGAAGCGCAGCATGGGCTGGCCAGCCTGGCGGCTGACAACCTTATCGCTGCTCTTGGATTTGGGCCGCAGGCGGGGCATCCGCCTTCTGTGTTCAATCCTGAGGTGTTAAAGCAATGATGAATCTGAACTATAAGCTCAATAATATGAAACCAGGCCGGACATTTTGGAAAAAAACGCGTCTTGTTCTACTCTTTCTCCTGATCATCGGTATTGCCATTCAGTTTATCCGCCCCAGGCTGGACAATCTGCCGGTGACGGGCGATCTGCAGGCTCCTGAAGAGGTAAAAGTAATTCTTCAGCGGGCTTGTTATGACTGTCATTCCAATCAGACAAAGCTGGCCTGGTTCGACCTGCCGGCGCCGGCCTATTGGTTTGTCGTCGATGATATAAAGAAGGGTAGGGCGGTGTTGAATTTTTCAGATATTAGCAACCTGCCTAAGGGGCAGCAGGCGGCGAAGCTCTTCGAATCCCTCTTCCAGGTGGAACAGAACGCCATGCCGCTGAAACAATATACTGCGCTTCATCATGGGGGAAAGATCACTCCGGAAGAGATCGACATTCTAAAGAAATATCTACTGACGCTTGCATATCATCCTAAACCTGATACAGCGAGGGAGCGTCAGCTTCTTGACCAGTATGGGAAATGGATGAAGACGGTTACTATGGCTACGGATGTAAAACCGGAACATAACGGTATTGGGTATGCTGACCTGGCGGGGTTTGGCAACTGGAAGGCTGTGAGCACGACAGAACGGTATGACAATGGTACGCTGCGGGTGATCCTTGGGAATGATGTCGTCGTCAAAGCCGTTCATGAAGGTCATACGAATCCCTGGCCGGATGGGGCTGTTTTTGCGAAGGTAGCCTGGGATCAGCTGCCCGATTCGTCCGGCTCCGGTGAGATCCATACGGGCGTCTTTAAGCAGGTGGAGTTTATGATCCGTGACAGCAAAAAATATGATACTTCCTTTGGCTGGGGATTTGCGCGCTGGGTAGGCGGGCTGGCTCTTAAGCCGTATGGGAAGGACGGGTCTTTTGTCACGGAATGTATCAACTGTCACCGGCCGATGGGATATAACAATTATACGTTTACTATTCCGGTGGCGGATACGCTGGGCCTTTATGATCAGGCTGTTTCTCTGCCCGACGCGGTGGCATCGCACCCGTTGACCGGCAAGGTTGTCACCTCATTTGTGAATACGCGGGAGGGAACGATGTCTACTTTATATGGCAATGATATCGCGGTAAAGAGTGCGAGGGCTGGTCAGGCTTATCCTGCGGGCGCCATTATTTCTCTTGTGACCTGGTCGCAAAGAGACGACCCACACTGGTTTGGCGGTCGTATTCCAAAGGCGTTGCATTCGATAGAGATGCTGAGTTATGATTCGGCTGCGGCGCCTTCTTATGTATATTATGAAGGGGAGACGCGCACTAAAAAGACAAGGGGTCTTTTGGAGGTGCAAGAGCGGATAAAATATATAACGTCACAAAAGGCATCGGTTATACCATGACATTTGATTTTCGTTTACAGGTCTTTCATACTGTGGCCCAGCGGCTCAACTTCACGCGGGCTGCAAAGGAGCTTTTTATCACGCAGCCGGCGGTGACCCGGCATATCCATGAGCTGGAGCAGCACTTCAAGGTTAAGCTGTTCGAACGCAATGGCACGCGGATCAAGCTGGCTCCGGCGGGGAGGCGGTTGTTGCAGCATACGGAGGAGTTGTTTGCGGTATACCGGAATCTTGAATTTGACATGAGCAGTCTTACCCAGGGTTTTAGCGGGCGACTTTTCCTGGGTGGCAGCATGACGACGGCGCCTTATATCATCCCGCCTATCCTGGCGGATTTTCATAGCCGATATACCGAGGTACAGGTCAGTCTCACCACCGGGAATACCCAGCAGATAGAACAGGCGCTGGAAGGTCAGCAGATCGACCTGGGCATCGTGGAAGGGCATTCCCGTAATCCTTCTATTAAGTATACGGAATTTATGAAGGATGAGATCGTGCTTGTCAGCAATCTGGCTCATCCGCTGGCTAAGAAACAAAGTATCCGACCCGAGGAATTGACGCGGATCCCGTTGTTGTTGCGCGAACCAGGATCGGGGTCACTGGAAGTTCTTGCGCATGCTCTCAAAGGGGTCGGCATCAAGCTATCACAGCTGCAAAAGGAAATGCAGCTCAACACTACAGAGATCATCAAGTCTTATTTGCAGCATGCGCCTTGTATGGCTTTTTTATCGATCAATGCTGTTTTGAAAGAGTTACAGAATAATGAATTCACCATTGTGGATGTGAAGGGGTTGAAGATCGAGCGGAGCTTTTATTTTGCCCGTTTGCAGGGGGAGGCGCAGGCTTTGCCGGAGCTGTTTATGAAGTTTGCGTTGCATTATACCAAGAAATGAGGGGGCCCTGATAACATCCTGTTATTGGTCATTACTATTAGCGATTTCCCCTTCCCCTTAGCATAGTCGAACTTTGTGTCATAGAAAACAGAAGAACTATGGACACGATCAAGCTTTTCGACAAACACATCACGATACGCGAACTATTCTTTGCCGTCGCCATCTTTGCCTGTCTTACGCCCTGGGTAACGCCACCGGTGGCCCTCCTGTTGGGACTGGGGGTGGCTTTTTTTGTCGGGCATCCTTTTTTGCATTTGAATCACAAGGCTACACATATCCTTCTCCAGGTCTCTGTCGTGGGGTTGGGTTTTGGCATGAACGCCGCCAGCGCTGTAAAGGCGGGTAGGGAAGGGATCTTATTTACGGTGGCTTCTATTGTTGGGACGCTGACGGTCGGCTTGCTGATGGGCCGTCTTTTTAAGATAGAGAAAAAGACCTCGTTACTCATTGCCGGGGGCACTGCCATCTGTGGTGGCAGTGCGATTGCGGCATTGTCTCCGGTGATAAAGGCGGAAGAGCGGCAGGTATCGGTGGCATTGGGGGTGGTATTTATCCTGAACTCTGTCGCGTTGTTCTTATTTCCTGTCATCGGGCATTTGCTGCATCTCAGCCAGTCACAGTTTGGTTTATGGAGTGCCATTGCGATCCATGATACCAGCTCGGTAGTCGGTGCGGCGGGCAGATATGGCCCCGAGGCGTTGCAGATCGCTACGACCGTCAAGCTGGCGAGGGCGTTGTGGATCATACCGGTCTCCTTGCTGGCGGCGATGTTTTTTAGAAGGGGGAGTGGTCGGGCGAAGATCAGGATTCCCTGGTTTATCGGCGTGTTTGTTCTTGCCATTCTTTTGAACACCTGGATGCCGATGCCTGCTGTGAGCCATGCGGTTGTGCAGTCGGCTCATGCGGGACTGACGCTGACGCTGTTTCTCATCGGATCGGGGCTGACCCGGGAAGTGCTGAAAAATACGGGTTTTAAGCCGATGTTGCAGGGGGTATTGTTATGGGTTTTGATATCGGGATTGACGCTGTGGGCGATAGTAAGCCTGGCGCGCTGAGTGGGTTCACTCCGATCGTAAACTCCGGATCGGATTGGCGATTGCTGCCCTCACCGACTGAAAACTTATGGTTATCGCTGCGATCAGCAGGGCAATAGCCGTGGCCATGACAAATAACCAGGGACTCAAGCCGATGCGGTATTGATATTGCTGCAGCCAATCGTGCATCATCCATGCTGCAACAGGGAACGCGATGAGGCAGGAGAGGAATACCAGCTGTAGAAATTCCTTGGAAAGCAAACCGGCGATGCTGGCAGCGCTGGATCCCAATACCTTTCGAATGGCCATCTCTTTGGTCCTGCGTTCTGCCGTGTAGGCCGCCAGACCAAACAATCCGAGACAGGATATAATGATCGCCAGTGTTGCAAACGTCGTTGCCAGTTTACCCATCAGCAGCTCAGGTAGGAACAAACGGTTCAACTGGTCGTCGACGAACGTATAATCGAATGGATATAAGGGATTGTTTTTCTTGATAACCTCGCCTATTTTTTGCAATGCCTGTTCAGGATCTGGATTTTTTTTCAGACGGACATATACTAGGTTGGCCCAGCGGGGTGGTCTGCAAAAGAACAGGACGGGACCTGGCTGGCCATAGATATTTCCGTACATATAATCGTCGACTACCCCTCTTACGATGAACGTTTTATTGCCGGCCTTTTCGTCTTCATTCGTAGATAGGATGATCTTCCCGATAGGACTTTCTTTTCCCATTTGTATGGCCATCGACCGGGTGATAATAATAGAATTGCTGTCTGCAGAAGAGGAAAATTCCTGTCCTTCGATGAGATGCAGACCGGAAGTGCGGATAAACTCAGGGCTTACTTCCCTCGTTGCCATAGATAACTTGTTATTGACGGCTTTTCCCTCCCAGGTGAAGCGGTCTGTCGTATTGCCGTCCATGATAATGGGATGGCCGGCCAAAGCCGCGTTGGTTATAAGGCCGGTGTTCAGGAGGTCCTGTCTTATCGCTTCAAATTTCCCTGAGATGGCGTGTTGCATGTCTATTTCGAGCAGCTGTTCCTTGTCAAAACCCAGCTCCCTGTTTCGGGCGTGTTGCAGTTGCCGATAGATCGTGATAGTGCTGATAATAAATACAACGGAGACGGTGAACTGCAGAACTACCAATCCTTTTCTAATCGTAGTAGCTCTGCCGGTATTGATCTTTAACCCTTTCAGGACCGTTACAGGGCGGAAGGAAGACAAATAAAGAGCGGGATAGCTGCCTGCAACGAATCCACAGATCAATATGATGAGTAATACTGCCATCAGATGGACAGGGGTCATAATGTTCAGGGAAAGATCTTTTTGCACTAATGAGTTGAAGGCCGGCAGAGAAATTGTCATGAGGATCAGCGCACCTGCTGCTGCCACTAGTGAGAGGAGCAGAGATTCTCCAATGAAGCGGGTGATCAGGGAAGCTCTTGCGGCTCCCAGCACTTTACGCACGCCAACCTCTCTTGCCCGTTTTTCGCTGCGGGCTGTCGTAAGGTTCATAAAATTGATGCAGGCGATAAATAAAATGATCCAGGCTGTAAGGGATAACAGATGAACCTGTCGTATCCTTCCACTGCCCGTCGGTTTGCCGTTTTCAAACTGATCATACAGACGCCAGTCTTTCATCGGGAATAAAAAAGGATGGGTATTTTGTGTCGGGTCTTTTTGGTGAATGTAATTGTACAGCTGTCGATCGATCACGGCGGGGTTGGCGGTTGGACTTAACTCGACATAGGTAAGTGGCCCGTAGGCTCCCCAATTGTAGAGATCGCCGTTTCCCCATATGGCCTGGTGATGTTGCAGAGAGGACTGGTAGGAGGCGAGCCATTCGAACTGCAGGGAAGAATTTTCCGGCGGGTCTTTTACGACTCCGGTTATGGTATAATCCTGTTCGTTATCCATCCGGACGGTCCGGCCGATGATATCCTTATCTCCGCCAAAGAACTTCCGGACTGTGGTTTCGGTAATAACGAGGGAATATAAATGTGCAAAGGCGCCGGTGGCGTTGCCTTGAGCAAAGGGTAGGGTGAACATGCTGAATAAGGAAGAATCCGCGTAGAGGCCCATGGAATAAACCGATTTGCCGTCAATGCTGATAAGAGCCCTTTGCGACTGATCCGACGTGCGGCAGGTATTGATAATCCCTGGTATTTCCTCCTTTATTGCCTGTGCCATCGGACGTGGGGTGGATGGATTGGCAAATGTATATCCTGCATAACCGGTGATCACCCGAACGCCATACAGCCTGTCTTTTTTCAGGTGTGTGTTGTCGAAGCTGAATTCGTCCTCGACCCATAAAAAGATAAGACCGGCACAGGCGATGCCGATGGCCAGGCCGGCGATGTTGAGAATACTGAATGATTTGGTTTTTAGCAGGTTACGCCAGGCGATAAGCAGGTGTCTTTTTAACATTGCGCCGATTTTCTACAAAAGACACGCCAACCGTCGGTTTGTTGCACAATAAGGCTTGCGTCTGCCAGCCGCCGCCTTGCTTTTATTACCGTCAATGTGTAAATTAGAAGTATAAATCCTGATTCCGATGACTAACCAAGAGTTTGCTACCAAACCTTTTTCCCCGGAGGATCAAGCCGTACTCCGCAAGCTGCAGGAGAAAGCGTGGTTCACCTTCCTGCGGCTTTATCTTCCTCTTTTTCTGGCATTGATATATGTGCATTACAAGATGCAGCCCGGGGCGACATTCAAGGGGTATACCATCCAACGCGGCGATACATCATTTGCTGTGGTCTATCCTTATTTTGCGAGCTTTTTTGGCGCCATATTCCTGTTTTTCATGATAAAAGATTTCAGGCGGCTGATCCTTCCCTTTTTTAAAGAGGCGAAGTCGGGCAAGAAATATTGCTTTGAGTTTGTAGCACGAAAATACCAGGATATCCTTTATGACAAATGCCTTCTCTTTTATCCGGATAAGGACAATCTTTATATTGAGGTTGCCAAAGAAGATTTCGAGAACATCGGGAATGGCGAAGCATTATACCTGGAGACCGCCTGTATAACGGGAGAGGTGCTTGCGTTGAAAAGTGCCGATCGTATTTTTAAGAACCCTTCCGAGTTTAGTTTCTCCGATTGATGAGGTGGGCTTCCAATCGCGAGGCAAGCAGGATCTGAAATAAAAAATCCCCGGTTTTTGCCGGGGACTTCTATAATTGGTGCGTTATCTACTAGTAGCGATAGTGTTCGGGTTTGAACGGACCGGCTTTCGGGATACCCAGGTATTCGGCCTGTGCGCTCGTAAGTTCGTCGAGTTCCACACCGATCTTGGCGAGGTGCAAACGGGCTACCTTTTCATCGAGATGTTTGGGCAGAACGTATACTTTGTTCTCGTATTTGCTGGTGTTGGTCCACAGCTCGATCTGGGCCAGTGTCTGGTTTGAGAAAGAGTTGCTCATAACGAACGATGGGTGGCCGGTAGCGCAGCCGAGGTTAACCAGGCGGCCTTCTGCGAGGATGATCACTTCCTTGCCGTCGATGTTGTAGACGTCGACCTGTGGCTTAATAGTGTCTTTTGTATTGCCATAGTTCTTGTTCAGCCATGCCATATCGATCTCGATGTCGAAGTGTCCGATGTTACAAACGATGGCTTTGTCCTTCATCAGGCGGAAATGTTTTTCCGTGATCAGGTCGCGGCAGCCGGAAGCGGTAACAACGATATCAGCTTCTTTTACGGCGTCAACCATTTTCTTTACTTCGAATCCGTCCATAGCAGCCTGGAGGGCGCAGATGGGGTCGATCTCGGTAACGATCACGCGGCAGCCTGCTCCTTTAAGGGAAGCGGCAGAACCTTTACCTACATCACCATAGCTTCCTACAACGGCGACCTTTCCGGCCATCATCACGTCCGTGGCACGACGGATAGAGTCGACCAGGGATTCTTTACAGCCATATTTGTTATCGAATTTGGACTTGGTAACAGAGTCGTTGACATTGATCGCAGGAATCGGCAGGGTGCCTTTTTCCATTCTTTCGTAAAGACGGTGAACACCGGTAGTGGTCTCTTCGCTCAGACCCTTGATATGCTGAACCAGTTCGGGGTATTTGTCAAATACGATATTGGTCAGATCACCCCCATCGTCAAGGATCAGGGTCAGGGGACGATCGGTGCTACCGAAGAACAGTGTTTGCTCGATACACCAGTCAGCCTCTTCCTGGGTCTGACCTTTCCAGGCATATACGCCAATACCGGCAGCGGCGATGGCAGCGGCGGCCTGGTCCTGGGTAGAGAAGATGTTACAGCTGCTCCATTTAACTTCGGCGCCCAATGCAACCAGGGTCTCGATCAGCACGGCTGTCTGGATGGTCATATGCAGGCAACCTGCGATACGAGCTCCTTTCAGGGGCTGCTTTTTGCCATATTCGGCACGGATGGCCATCAGACCGGGCATTTCTGCTTCTGCAAGACGGATCTCTTTACGGCCCCATTCTGCCAGGCTCATATCTTTCACTTTATAAGGGAGCTTCAGGTCGATGCTTTGAGTTTTTGTTGACATGGAAAACTGATTTTATAAATTTTGACAAAGGTAAATCTGTAGAACAAAATTATAGATAATCTTGCAAAATTTGGAAGAAAAACATATTTTAAGGTAATTTTATAGAACAAAATACGAGGAAGCCATGGAAAAAGACCCCCAAAAAGAAAAACTGGCTAATCAGCCCGTTGACCTGGACGAAAAGGACAAGGCCATCTTACGTCTGTTGCAGGACAATGCCAAGATCACCGTCAGGGAGATCGCTGCCCAGGTACATCTCAGCACCACGCCGGTACACGAGCGGATCCGACGGCTCGAGGAGACCGGGGTGATCCGGCAATATGCGACCCTGCTGGATCATTCGAAGGTGAGGCGGGGGCTGCTGGCTATCTGTTATGTATCGTTGAAGGAGCATAATAAAAAATCCGGGGCCCGTTTTATCCGGACGGTACATGAGATCCAGGAGATCACGGAATGTTTTATCATCTCCGGCGAATTTGACTTCCTGCTCAAGGTGGCGGTGGAGAACATGGATGCCTACTATGATTTTCATGTCAACAAGCTGGGGCAGGTGGAGAATATCGGGCATGTGCAAAGCACGTTTGTGATGGGTGTGGTAAAGCAGACACATCAGCTGATATCGTAAAATTCGTAACTTGTGTCGGAATCTTTTTTAGAAATATTTCAAATCCGTTAGATATGTTCACCTACGATACGGTCGCTGAAGCCGTTAATGGCCTTAAGCAAAGGGGATATACTATCGACTTCAACCTGGAAGCCGGTAAGATCTGTTGTAACCAGACACCTCTTGCTCTTAGCCCGGCTGATTTTGAGATCACGGAGTTCTATCGTTTTGAAGGCGAAAGCGATCCTGCTGATGAGGCAGTGGTTTATGCGATCGAGTCGAAAAATGGAGCAAAGGGATTGCTGGTCACGGGTTTTGGCATTAGTGCTGAAGGACTGGGTGAGGAGATGATCGAAAAGTTGGGGGTAAAAAGATGATTACTATTCGTCCTGCACGGGAGGCTGATATCCCTACGATCTCCGAGATTTACAATCATATTATTCTCAATACGACAGCGGTCTATCAATACGAGGCGCAGACGCTGGAAATGCGTAAGGCCTGGTATGCTGCGAAAATGAAAGACGGTTATCCTGTTTTTGTTGCAGAGGAGGAAGGGATGGTAGTCGGGCTTAGTTCGTATGGTCCTTTTCGTGCCTGGGCTGCGTACAAGTACACGGTAGAAAACTCTGTTTATGTGGCGGAGGGGCAGCGGGGTAAGGGGATTGGCAAGCTGCTTATTCAGCCGTTGATCAATTCGGCGCGTGAGAAGGGGTTACATGCTATTATTGCGGGTATTGATGCTACGAATGAGGCGAGTGTGAAGTTGCATGAGGCGTTTGGGTTCGTGGAGGTGGCGCATTTTAAGGAGGTGGGGTATAAGTTTGGGAGGTGGTTGGATTTGAAATTCTTAGAATTGGTTTTGGAGACGCCGGCGAATCCGGTGGAGGGCTAACCGACCGGAGGGAGGTTGCGCCGCCCTGCGGCGCATTCCCGAGCAGAGCGAAGGGAACGAACGAGGCAAGGCGAGGGACGACGCCTTGACGAAGTTCTGGCCCCGGTTAGGCTTTGCGCAGCGAAGCCGCAGCGGAGAAAGTAAGTTGTGTATTGGGGTAAAACTGATTGATATTCAGTTGCTAATTTGCCTGTAGCGAACTAAAGTAAAAAATCTTAAATTTGTAGTATGGCACTTATAATCAATCCCAAAAATAAACAGCAGGAAAAAGTGGTAAGGGCATTTTTAAGCAGCCTTAACATAGGTTTTCATTCTGAGGCGGAAGAAGATGCGGCCTTGGTAAGTGCTATACAGAAGGGAAGGAAAACAGCCCTGCTCAACAAAACTGAGAAGACCGATTTTCTCAGACGTTTAAAGCAGGCCAAGTGATCATAGAAATCCGGAAATCCTTTCAAAAGGACGCTTTAAAACTTCCAGCTCCCTCTCAAAGTCAACTCGCCAAGGTTATTGATAGTTTATCTCGAGTCAAGAAACTATCGGAATTGTCGTCATGCAAGAAATTGACCGGTTTTAAAAATGCTTACAGGGTCAGAATGGGTGAATATAGGATAGGCTTCATTTTCGAAAACGAAACTATCGAGTTAGTGCGTGTATTAGGCAGGAAAGAGATTTACAAATATTTCCCCTAAAGAGACAAACACCCTCCCCAAATTTTATCACTGATTTGTCGCTAATTTGATAATGGGCTAATAATTTGCCTTTACCAATGCGGCTACTACTTTATCGATTGGCAGTGTTACGCTCTCTTTGCTGAAGCTGTCCCAGTCGATGAACCGAAAGGTTTCGATCTCCTTTTTCTCTGCATAAATCTTTAATTCCCGTTCGTCGAAGTCGAAGGGCGTCGTCCGTAAGGGGGCCTTGATCGGTTCGAGGGCCCGGACAAAATAATAAATGGATATGATCTGATGTTCGGGGTTGAATGCCGACATCTGGAAAAAATCGGTTGTATACAGGTGGTCGGTGACTTCGACGTCAAGGTCCATCTCTTCCTTAAATTCTCTCTTCAGGCAATCTCTTGTGCCTTCTCCGAATTCCAGTCCGCCGCCGGGGAATTTTGTATAATAGTGACCGCGGATATATTCATCGCTGACCAGGACCTGTTTGTTCTCTCCCAGTAGAAGGCCGTATACTCTTAGGTTGAACATGCTAGAACCATTTCTTTTTCATAAAATACCAACTAATAATAATCGAGATCCCTATGGATAAGAGGATCGGGGTATAGAAGGCATAGGGTGTGTTGGAATAGGGGATGGGTACGTTCATGCCATAGATGCCGGTTACCAGGGCTGGTAAGGACAGGATGATGGTGATGGACGTCAGCCGCTTCAACACATTGTTCATATTGTTGTTGATGATACTGGCAAAAGCGTCGAGGGTGCTACTGAGGATATTCGTATATATATTGGCCATTTCAAGGGCCTGGGACATATCTACTGCCAGGTCATCGAGGAATTCCTTTTCTTCGTCGATGAGTCCTAAGAAATTAGTACGGGCGAGCTTGAGCAGGAGCATCTCGTTGGAGCGAAGCGCTGTCACGAAATAGACCATGCTTTTTTGGATCTTCATCAGTTCCAGCAATTCTTCGTTGCGATTGGACGCATAAAGTTTTTGTTCCATCAGGTTACGGCGCTGATTGATCTCCTTCAGGTATTCCATAAAGGTCTGTGTGATCTTTTCGAAGATCTTCAGGACCATCATGTTCTTTTTATCGGGATGTCTGTTCTGGAAGGTGTTCAGGAATTTTTTTATAGCGCCGTTCTCGAAGGAGTTGACGGTGACGATCTGGGTATGGGTAAGGATGATACAGATCGGGATCGTGATATAGTAAGCGTCGCTTTCGTTGAAGGAATTGTTTTCGGTGGGCGTTTTGATCACGATCAGCTTTACATTATCCTCTTCATCGAAACGTGCGCGTTCGTCGATGTCCAGTGAGTCGGTGAGAAAGTCGAGCGGGATATCCAGCTCGTCGGAGAGGTTGGAGAACTCCTGCTGTTTCAGGGGCGGGAGAATATTTACCCAGGCGCCGTCTGCCGCGTTGTCGACCTCAATGGTTTGATGATTGATGTTCCTGAAAAACTGGATCATGAGTTAGTTAAGGGGGTATGGTGGACTAATTTTCGATGTTTCCTTCGAATACCTTTACGGCGGGTCCGCAGAGCCAGATATTTTCATAGGTGTTGCCGTTGGTGCGATCGAACCTCACGGTCAGCTTTCCTCCCTTGGTGATCACCTTGACATAGTTGTAACCCACTTCGTTGTGATAGGAAGCCAGGGCGCTGGCTGTGACGCCGGTGCCGCAGGACAGGGTTTCGTCTTCGACGCCTCTTTCGTAGGTACGAACGATGATCTCGTCGGGTCTTTTCTGCTCTACGAAGTTGACATTGATGCCTTCTTTTGCGAAACTGCTGTTATAGCGGATATCCATGCCTTTGTGGAAAACGTCGAGGTCCATCACGTCTGTGACCATTTTCACATAGTGGGGGGAGCCGGTGTCAAGGAGAAAGTCGCCATGATAATCGGTGATATCTTTTACATCTTTCATTTTCAGGCTGACGATACCGTCCACGTCGATCTCGGCGAGATGGGGCCCGTCTATTGCCAGGAAATTATATTCCGGTTTGCGGATACCCAGGTCGTATGCAAATTTGACCAGGCAGCGTCCTCCGTTGCCACACATCGAACTTTCCCGGCCATCTGAGTTATAATACTTCATTTCAAAGTCATAGGCGGGATTGGGGTTGAGCAGCATCAGTCCGTCGGCCCCTATGCCAAAACGCCTGTCACAAAGAAAGCGGACCTTTTCCATCGTCAGTGCGGTATAGCTATAGTTCCGGTTGTCCAAGATTATAAAATCATTTCCTGTCCCCTGGTACTTAAAAAAGTTCATCTTGTTCATATATGGGTCAAAATTAGCCTTAAATCATGAATCGTCCTAGCATCTGGCTGACAGTTGCGGCGGCGCTCGCTGGAAGCTCCCGGGGACCTGTGTCTGCATCGGGTCTGCCGGGGCTCGGTCGGGTTTGCCCCGCGTCGGCCGGTGACTGGTTGCTCTTGCCTGGGGCAGCCGGTTGCGCCGGTTTATAGACCTTCAACAATCCTCAGCGTCTCCCGGATCAGACTTTCTACGGCGGCGTTGCCATCTTTGGAAAATTGTTTTGTCACGCGGTTGGCGACTATGGCGCTGAGGCTAAGACAGGAATGTCCCAGCATCCTGCCGAGGCCGTAGATGCCGGCTGTTTCCATTTCGAAATTGGTGATGCGGTGGGGGCCGTAGGAAAAGCTGGTGAGGCGATCGATCAGTTCGGGCTGACTGAGGCCAAGTCTCAGGACCCTGCCCTGCGGGCCATAAAAGCCGGGGCAGGTGACCGTGATACCGTGGTGGAACCCTTCGGTGAAATGGCGGAGCAGCGAGGCGCTGGCGCCGCTGATATAGGGTTGAGCGAGGCGGTGATGCAGCTGGGTCTGGGTGGCAAAGGAATGCAGCAGCTGTCGGTCTTCCTCGTTCTCGTCGTGGCGATAGAAATTGAGCAGGTTGTCGATGCCAAGGCCGTGAGTGGAGGCTACCCAGCTGTCTACGGGTATATTTTCCTGTAAGGAGCCGGAGGTGCCCATACGGATGATAGTGAGGGACGTCAGCTGTGGTTTGACGGTACGGGTGGTAAAGTCGATGTTGACGAGGGCGTCCAGCTCATTGAGGACAATGTCGATATTGTCGGTTCCGATGCCGGTGGAGACGACTGTAAGGCGTTTTTTGCCTATATATCCGGTATGGGCTACAAATTCCCTGTGTTGGACCTTGAACTCGATCTTGTCGAAATATTTACTGACAAGGGCTACCCGGTCGGGGTCTCCGACGGTCAATACAGTAGGGGCGAGCTCTTCGGGGCGAAGGTTGAGGTGATAAATGGCTCCGCGGCTATTGATAATAAGTTCACTTTCAGCGATTGCTTGCATAAATTGCTCGATTTTTTTTCAACTTCTTCAAAATTATCTTAATTTTGCACCTGCCCAAAAAAATACGGATCTTTCGGTCTTGTTTTTAGAAGGCGGTGATTTTTAAGTGGTTTCGTGGCCGAGTGGCTAGGCAGAGGTCTGCAAAACCTTCTACAGCGGTTCGAATCCGCTCGAAACCTCGGAATTAAGCGGATAAGATGGAAAGTGTTCCATTTTGTCCGCTTTTTTTGTTTTGGGGAAGGTTGTGAGTAGAGTGAAGAGGGGAGCGATGACGTAGTTGAGGTGAGCAATTCGAAGAAGAATTTCCGGCGGACGATTAACTCCGATACGCATCATAATTATAATGCGACTGTTGAAATTGTTGGGCGTTACCCAAATAACGTCCAGGACATAGACAATTCCATTCTTGTCTACAGCGATGCCATTAGGGTTTCCAAAAAGAGAATAAAAGCCTATGCCATCGATGGGGTATATCGTTTGCGTCTCCCGGATGGAGTCAGAACGTACAGTAGCTGTATCAAGTCCGAACACGTTCGTATGGGATAAATATCGCAAAATAGTGAGCGTCATCCAGTTAACAGACTGGCACATTTTTTAGGAACATGGGGCGGGTGTTATACTCAAAAACGGAAAGTTGCCTATGTTTAAAAATTACTTCAAAACAGCATGGAGAAATCTGGTTAAAAACAAGATTTACTCAACAATTAACATTCTTGGTCTAGCTGCCGGCATGGCTGTAGCCATGTTGATTGCTTTTTGGATATGGGATGAACTGACCTTTGATAAATATCATACGAACCACGGGCAGCTTGCCCAGGTGATGACCACGTTTACCGGCGACGATGGGAAGATGGGAACCGGCCAGGCGGTTTGTATGCCGATTGGAGAGGAATTGCGCACCAAATACGGCAGTGATTTCAAAAATATCTCAATGGCCTCATGGAATTTTGGCCATGTACTGACCATAGGAGACAAAAAAATTATGTCCACCGGGATGTGGGTAGAATCGAATTTTCCTGCAATGTTTTCCTGCAGGACGCTGAAGGGAAGTATCAATGTCTTGTCTGACCCATCCACCATTTTAATTAATGCTTCTCTTGCAAAAAAATTGTTTGGTGATGCCGACCCCATCAATAGAATGATAAGAGTCGATAACCAGGAAAATTATAAAGTTGCCGGGGTGTTTGAAGATTTTCCACACAACACGACTTTGAACGACGTGAAATTATTGCTGCCCTGGAAAAAATATATTACGACAGAGAAATGGTTAAAGGAGGCGGCAGGACAATGGAACAATCATTCATGGCAGGCATTTGTGCAAATGGCCAATAACATTAATATAGATAAGGAGACCGAAAGGATAAAGGATGTTGTGATGGTGCATAAGAATGTAAAGACCGATGGCAAGGAACAAGCAGTTTTATTCCCTATGGATAAATGGCGTTTGTACAACGATTTTAAAGACGGCAAAGCAGAAGGTGGCCGTATACAGTTTATATGGTTGTTTTCAATAATAGGCGCATTCGTATTAATGCTTGCTTGCATCAATTTTATGAATCTCGCAACAGCACGAAGTGAAAAACGCGCAAAAGAGGTGGGCATCCGTAAAACACTTGGCTCGGTTCGTCAGCAATTGATCGGTCAGTTTTTAAGCGAATCCGTTTTGGTAGCATTTATGTCGTTTGTATTTTCCATAATTTTTGTTGTACTATTATTGCCGTTGTTTAATAAGCTTGCTGATAAAAGTATCCAACTGCCTTGGAGCAGCGCTCTGTTCTGGGTGATTGCCCTGGCATTTACTTTTATCACGGGAATAATTTCAGGCAGTTATCCCGCGTTGTTTTTATCGAGGTTTGAACCTATAAAAGTATTGAAGGGAACATTTCGTGTCGGCAGATTTGCTTCCTTGCCGCGAAGGATTTTAGTTGTTGTTCAATTTACCTTTTCTATTGCATTGATCATCGGGACCATCATTGTATTCAATCAGATCCAATTTGCGAAAGACAGACCTGTGAATTATAGTAGCGAAGGACTTATAACCGTGCCGATATCGACACCTGAGTTGAGCAGCCACTATGATGCGATCAAGTCTGATCTGCTTGCGACGAATGTTGTAGAGAACATGGCAACATCTTCAAGCCCGACTACCGGGGTTTATTCCAACCAGATTGGGTTTAACTGGCAGGGGAAGGACCCGAATACATTGCCAAGTTTCGGTATCATTGCCGTCTCTGAAGACTTTGGCAAAACAATCGGCTGGCGTATCAAGGAAGGAAGAGATTTCTCCAAAGAATTTGCAAGAGATAGCCTGGCAATGATCTTAAATGAATCCGCTGTAAAACAAGTTGGGATGAAGCGTGATATTGTCGGCCAGGTAATCGAGTTCAATGATAAAAAATATACGGTGATAGGTGTGATAAAAGATATGATAATGGAATCTCCATATAGTCCGGTAACACCTACTGTCTTTTTATGCGACCGTAATTGGCGGAGTGTTATAGACATTGCTATAAAACATGACGCCCCCGTAAAAACTGCTTTAAGCAAGATGGAAACAGTGTTTAAGAAACATAATCCGTCAGCGCCATTTGATTATTCCTTTAATGACGAGGATTATGCAAAGAAATTTGATGCTGAAGCACGTATCGGCAAGCTCGCAACATTTTTCACCATACTGGCCATCTTTATCTCCTGCCTTGGATTATTTGGCCTGGCTTCATTTGTTGCAGAACAGCGTAAAAAGGAAATTGGCGTACGTAAAGTTTTGGGCGCATCCACTTATAACCTGTGGCAAATGCTTTCGAAAGAATTTGCATTGCTCATAATTATTTCAAGCTTTATCGCCATTCCTCTGGCATGGTATTATTTGCATCAATGGCTATTGCAATACGAGTACAGAGCGCCAATATCATTTTGGATATTTATTTTAGCAGGCGTTGGAGCGCTGGTTATAACATTGTTAACGGTAAGCTTCCAGGCGATAAAAGCGGCGTTGGCAAATCCGGTGAAAAGTTTGAGAGCGGAGTAGCCGGTAAGCCGGCCAAAACGCATAGGTCCCTTAAAAACCGGTAGGCCGATAGGCTTGACGCGGATGTTATCATAACGGACAGCAGAGGGTAGGTAAGGCGACCGATCTTTTTAAAATAGTTATCCAGGAGATCGGTAAACTCAAAACCAAGTCCGTAAGAGCGGCTGTTGTAATAATCGAAGGCCTTGTCAATGTCCAGGATGGCAGCTTCAGAAAGAACAACAGGATGGGCCATCAGGGGCGTTTGTATTTTTGTTTAACTACGTCCCAGGGTTGCAATTGCTCAGGATGTTGCTGTACATCGAGCAGGGTTTTGCGGACAGCCTCTTTTTGCCAGTCGGGAATGTCATCCGTCTCTTCGTCCACGATTTCGATGGCCTGCTCTTTTTGCAGATGCTCGATCAGGGAAGCGGCGTAGTCCTTTTTAATCCGGATATGTAAGGTTGTATCAGACATTCTGTTAATATTTATTTGGCAAAGACTTTTTAGTCTTTTTAAGTACGTTGGGAGAGTGGAACGAAGACTCCCTTTACAAATATACAATAAGTATACGGTTGTAAAGAAGGGAGCGAAGATGCGTAATCTATTGATAGTAAATTAATTATTTATTAAAGCAGGTGCAGACAGTGTCGCCAGTCTTTTTAAATCCATTATAAAATGGTTCGAAAATTGTACGATCGAAACCTCGGAGCGGACGAGATGGGATAAAACCCATTTTGTCCGCTTTTTTGTTTTGGGGAAGTTGCGGGCAGACTGAATCATTGTGGCGGTTACCACCTTACCAAAAAAATAAAACAAAAGTATCACCCATGGTCAGCAAAAGGATCATAGTTAAACAAAAGGATATTACAAATGGCATCCATTTGAGGTGCCTTGCCTGAACCTTGAATATCTTAAAAAACAGCTTTATCAAAAGCCCTCCTATTATGGTATAAACTAAAAAACTGAATATATATACGATAGCTATAAAAGTTCCTAGTCCCGACTGTCCTTCAGCACGGCAAGGACTTACGGATGAAAGGAATGCTAACATGGATAAAAGTGAAAATTTGGTTGTCATACAATGAACCTAGTTGTTAGATAAGAAGTAAACCTACAGCGGACTGCCAATAAATATTGGGGCTTCCAATTATATCTTCCAGTAAAAGTCGGGGAGATTTTTTAGACATAAAGTATTTCGGACTCTATTGCCTTATAGTATTGGGGTTTTATGCCTGCTTTGGATACAAGATCGACTTTTCTGTCAAGTAACTTTTCCAGTTCGTCGGCCAGATCGATAAACTCAATACCAATAGGCTGGCTAAAGTCAACCATGATGTCAACATCGCTACCCGGCTTAAAATCGTCTCTGACAATAGATCCAAAAAGGCCAATAGAATTGACATGGTACATTTCAGATAATTGAGGCTTTATCTGACGAAGTTTATCCTGTATGGTAGAAAGATCGCTCACTGGACAAATATACAATAAGTTAAAGGATAAGAGTGGGGATAGTCCGTTTCTGAAGGCCGCGGCGCTGAGCCCTGGCGTTTACAGCTGATAACGGCCTTCCAGCCACGCATACCTCGCCAATATCTCAAGCATACCACTGTGATCGACCAGGTTCCTTACACCCTCCTTTCCCTTAAATAGCCCTTTTTCATTCCTGTCGTTTTGCAAGGCGTTGTCGAGGCATTTCTTAAATGCGATGATATATCTGGTATCCGGGTTGTCCCTTAGCAGGTGTTGATAAGCCCTCAGTAATACGGCATTGAACCAATAATCGTCCCTGAATTTGCCGCTGCCGTAGAAAAAGCTAAGAGAAGCTTCGGCGATCGCGGTGGCATTGGTCAGGTATTTTTTGTCACCGGTTATTTCATACAGATAGACATTGGCCTCCAGCATAGTGCCAGTGTTATAGGATAAGACGGGTTTGCTGATGCTGCTGTCCCTGACCCGGATATTATCATAATAAAGTCCTGAAGGCGTCCGTAGCCAGCGGTTCGTCCAGTTGAACAGCTGTAAAGCCGTATCCAGGTAAGATTTGTTTTTTGTCGCCTGGTAGAGCTGCAACGCTACCAGGATACCCGGGCCATTGGAGCAGGTGTTCTTGGAGCTGAGCGAACCTTCCTTCCAATAAATCCCGCCACCCAATACCTGGTCGTGCCCGGTCATAACAAATTCGTACATCGCCTGGCCCAGCGCGAGATCCTTTTTTTCTTTTTTCCGGGCATAGGCATCCAACGCCGTAATTCCGATCCATTCATTATCGTCATAGTATCGTTCGCCGGGCTGCAGTTCCATAATATAATCGGTGAACCCCGGCTTCGGAGGCGCGGGGCTATAATAGGTATTGATAAGCGTAACAAGGGGCGACATCCTGTCTGATCCGGGGGCCAGCTTTTCCATTTCATTAGCCGCCTGGTAAAGAGCGCAGAGGGACCACAGATAAGTGTATTTCCTTAAATAGCCTTTGTGTTTTTCGCGTTTTGCCGAATCCACCGTAACAAAATAATTGCCGGAAGCTTTGTCGTAGAAATTGTTTTGAATGGCCTGCTGCAGGGATAACATCTCCTTTTTATAGTATCCTCCGGGCTTGTTTTGCGCCAAAAGACAAGTGCACAGCATTGGGGCTGCCAGGAAGAGCGTCCATTTTCTTTTGTTGAAGGTCATCATGCTCGCGTTTAATTAGATTTGGCACCTCAATGTTTTCAGCGCCTTGCTGATGTGTTTTTCCACGGTGCTGACGGTAATGCTCAAGCCGGCTGAAATATCCTTGTAGGATAGATTTTCCCTACGGCTTAAAAGAAAAACTGTCCTGCATTTTTCGGGCAGACGATCGAGGATCATATTGATCTTCATCTCCAGATCTTTGGCCTCGAGCGGGTTGGCAAAATCGATTTTGCAACTTTCGCCAAAAAAAAGGCTTTGCTGATATTTGTTTCGGTTCGATGCCGAACGATATTCATTTATGACCTTGAATTTCAATGCCTGGAGTAAATAGGCGCGGAGCGAGATCGTGAATTCGATGGTGGTTCGGCGGCGATAGAGGTCTATAAAGACGTTTTGAACGATGTCCTCGGCTTTTTCCCTGGAATTCAAACGCTTACAAGCAATGTTGAACAGGGTGGGCCAATGGCGTCGGTACAGCTCTTCAAATGCCTTTTCGTCGCTTTCCTTTACCAGTAAAAACAGATCGTTGTCCCTTGCATCAGGGTAAGATAGGTGTTTGGATGGCATGCAATCTTTTTTAGAAGTGTCGTTTTGGAATGGATTACCAAACAAAGAAAAGGATGGAAAAATTCAAAACGAACAGCGCTATGCCGTATCCAGCCAAAATCAAGGAAGTGTAAAATATTCGGGTTTGATTATCAGTATGCTATGTCGGGAGAAGACATCAAAAATCTAAACGATGTCGACTGCTTTTCCTGTTAAAAACGGGTGGCAAAAGCAGATCGAATTCGGCAAACTGGATCTCCATGATCTTATTGTCGAACTCCTCGCCCTGGAAAAGAGCCTTTGACCGGATACGGGCCTTATAGGTATAGATGGTGCTGACAGAGCTCTCCAGAATGCTTGCAATGACCTGATTATCCTGTATGCCCAGCCGCATCAGGGCAAAAATGCGCAGGCTGGTATTCAGGGCCTCGTTGTGTTTCGGCCAGATCTGATCTTCCGGTCTTAAAAGCGAGTTGAAGGTGATGATAAAATTTGGGAAAAGCTTGAGAAAGATTTTGTCAAAGGTGTAAAACAGCTGATGTCTTTCGTGCTTAAGATCGATCTCCCGGGCCAGCTTCAGGACATCGTCATAATTTTTTACCTTGAAATCATGTTCGATATTTCTTTTGATAAGCTCAAGCCTTGCAATATAGGTAGAAATAATATTGAAAAAATAACCTATATATTCCTCTTTGATGCCGGCATCCTCCAATAATTTCTTATTTATCTTATCCAGGTGGCGGTTCTGTTGTTCGACAAGGAGCTCCCGTTGTTTTACGCTCTTCAGCCGCCGGTAAACATTGATGGCGATCAGCACGGTAACGGCAATGGCGATGACTAACAGCGCCAGCAGCCCGATCAGCACCCGGTTCTTATTATTCTCAGAGTCGATCAGCATCTGGGCGCCGACCCGGTTCAGATGGGTCTCGACCTCTATGACGCGCAAACTGGGACCGTAAACGCCTGCCTGATCGTACGCCAGCTGCAAAATAATTTTAGCATTCGCCAGGTCGCGCTGTTGGAACAGTAATTTTCCCAGCTTGAATGCCGCCATGGTCCGATTCTCCGAGCTCCGGATATCGCAGATGGCCGAGGTGATCAATAACCGGGTTCCACGAATGCTGTCCGTCAATTCACTAAGATCATAAGCGGCCCTTGCCCGCTGCCAATCGGTGATCCGGTCATACGCTAACAATTGCGTATATACCGCGGCGGCTTTGTCGTACTGACCCGCCAGGTTGTAAACCTCCGCTACGTGTTTTTCTCTTTCAAAAGAGCCCGGCTCGGATAAGAGCAAAGCAGAATCCAGCGCCTTAATACACTCTTTTCGATTGGAATCGCTGTGGAACTGATGCGTATTATAGGTGTCAAGGTCGGAATAGGCACGGGTCTTCAGCTCATAATACCTTAGCTGCGCCTCCCTGTTGATCTGCCGGACATCTATCAGGGCCAGACAATCAAAGCTTTCTTTGATCCGGCCGGATTCCAGCTCTATATAACCCATTTTTAGCTGGTCGATGGCTTCAATGGATGGATCACGCATGGCCTTGCTTATCGCCAGCAGCTGTAATACAGTCGTGTAAGAGGAGTCGAAGCTATATCCTTTATACTCTTCGTATAGCTTACTGAGAATGGCATGCCGGCCGGCATAGTCATTGTTGGCACTGCCGGCGAGCTCCTGTTTCAGGAGCCTGATCCCCTCGTCTTTCCGGGCGTCATAAATGCCTTTTTTGAGGATCTCCGCCTTTAGCACGGTCAACAGACTGTCCGTAGGATCTTCGCTTTTTGCCTGACAGCACAGCAGCAGCAGTAAGCCCAGGGTCGACAGCAAAAACTTCATCATATCACTAAGCTATAATTTTAATGGCAATTTTATAGCATTCCGGAAATATCAATCGGTTGTAGTTGGAGAGATGCAAGGAAATTTTTTCCCGAAACGGAGGTAGATGCGAATTCGGGTGACTATATAAGAATGAGAAAGCTACTCCTGTTTGTTCTCCTGGGTTTTTTTGTGACGGACCGGTCACAGGCGCAACCATCGCCCGTCGATTATGTGAATCCGTTGTTGGGTACAGCTACGCTATGGGATTCTGCCGACTTTGGCTTTGTGCACACGCACCGTGCCTGGGGCGCCGAGGTTTTTCCGGGCGCATCCCTGCCCAACGCAATGGTGCAGCTGAGCCCCGTAACCCAGTTCCACAGCGGATCAGGTTACCAGTATGAAGACAGCGTTATCTATGGATTTATCCATACCAGCAAAGGACATTGGAACCTGTGTAATATCCCGATCATGCCGGTGACAGGAGCAGTAGCCGCCGACGATTACCGGTCGGGATATAGCCATCAGCGGGAATCGGCCCACCCCGGCTATTACCAGGTGTATCTGACGCGTTATGGGGTGAATGCGGAGCTGACCTCGACCCTGCGTTGCGCGTTCCATAAATATACCTTCCAGCCAGGACAGTCAAAAGAGCTGGTCGTCAACCTGGCCATGGCCAACGAGCGGATCCGAAGCTGGGGGATCGCGCAGGAAAGCCCGAATGTGTTCACCGGTTTTCAGCAGGGGGGCGAAAAGATGTATTTCTATGCGGTGACCAACCATACCATCGACAGGATCGATTCCCTGACAAAGGATACGAAAATAGTACCGGTCGTCCATTTTGCCGATGCGGCTAAGCCATTGGAGCTGCAGATCGGCTTCTCCTTTGTGAGCGTGAAGAACGCCAAAGAGAACCTGACCCGGGAAATGCTGGGCAAAAGCTTTCAGCAGGTGCGGCAGGAAGCGACGGATACCTGGACGGCGCTGTTGTCAAAAATAACGGTGACAGGTGGGACAGAACGCCAAAAAGGATTGTTCTATTCCTGTTTATACCGTTCGTTCCTCTGGCCCGCGCTGCGAAGCGATATCAATGGAGACTTTACGGACCTTGGCGGGAAAGTGGTGAACAAAGGGTTCAACTATTATACGGAACCTTCCCTGTGGGATGAATACCGGAACAAGCTGGTCCTGCTGGGTATGCTTTCGCCAAAAGTGACCAACGATGTCATCCAATCGCTGATCGACAAAGGCGACGTTACGGGTTTTATGCCGACCTTTTTTCATGGCGACCATGCGTCCGTATTTGTGACCGGGTCTTATCTGCGGGGGCTGCGCGGTTATGATGTCAATGCCGCCTACCGCCTGATGCTAAAGAACGCCACGGTCGAAGGAACGCGAAAATATGTCGACGAATACAACACCAAAGGGTATATATCGGAACTGGAAGTGGAAAAGCCCGTGACCAATACCGTAAAAAAAGCGGCGGTTACCAAAACGCTGGAATATGCCTATGACGACTATGCGGTAGCCCTGCTGGCCCGGGAACTAAAAGATACGGCCAGCTATCGCATGCTGATGAAAAGGACGGGCAACTACAAAAACGTGTTTGACCCATCGACGAGGTTCATGCGGGGGCGACTGGCGGGCGGAGAATGGGTCAGGAACTTCGATCCGCAATACCCCTACTATGAATACATGTACCGGGAAGCCAATGCCTGGGAGTCCTCTTTTTTCGCACCCCATGATACAAAGGGACTGATCGCCCTGTATGGCGGGAACAAAGGGCTTGAAAAAAAGCTGGACTCCCTTTTTACGATCCCCTGGAAGGGGTATGAAGCGGATAACCTCACCGGGTTTATCGGTCAGTATTGCCAGGGAAACCAGCCGGATCATAGCTATCCTTTCCTCTACACCTTTATCGGCAAACAGGAGAAAACGCAATTTTACCTGGATAGTATCCTAAACCATTATTATGACATGGGAAAAGATAAGCTGGCTTATGCCGGGATGGATGATGCAGGTGAGATGTCTTCGTGGTATGTATTTAGCGCAATGGGCTTTTATCCTTTTTCGCCGGCCGATCCGAGCTATGTCATCTCCGTGCCGCTTTTTGAAAAAGTGGAGATCAGGCAGGCGGATGGGAAGACCTTCACCATTGTAAAAGAGAAAGCCGGGAAACGGATCAGCGGTATTCGTTATGGAGGGGAAAAACTCATCGACTATAAGCTGGAGGATCGGATGATAAAAAACGGAGGACTGCTGGTAATCTCGACCCGGTAAAAAAAATAATTAAATAATAGTGGGGGTAGGGGATTGTTCAGGTGACTTGTATTGGAAGCAGAGCTATACCAAAACACTTGCATATGAAAATCTACAAGCACCTACGTGATCCATTCATCATTCCCTTCCTTTTTTTTCTTTATTTTTCGTTCCCTCTTCTTGCTAACGCTGCAGGACCCGTTACCGGGCAGGTAGTCGACGACAATGGCGTCCCCCTGGTTGGCGCAACAGTCCAGCTAAAAGGCTCCAATATCGTCACCACTACTGATGCGTCAGGCAATTTTACCATTACTATTCCGGATAAGAAAGCGACATTGGTGATCACGCATGTCGGCTTTGACAAGTTCGAGGTAGCTGCCTCCGACCACCTGGTGATCCGCCTGAAAAACTCCGCCGCCAGCCTGGGCGACGTCGTAGTGATCGGTTATGGCACGCAAAAAAAGGTCTCCGTGACAGGTTCGGTTGACCGATTATCCGGCGCAAAAACGGTGGACGGCCGTGCAGCGCTGAATACCACCCAGCTGTTACAGGGAGAATCTCCCAACCTGATCATCCAGCAACGGGGTTTTGTCCCGAACGGCGGATCATTCAACATCAATATCAGGGGAACGGGGACCACAGGCAACAATAATCCGTTGGTTGTGATCGACGGGGTCATCGGTGGCGATATGAATACGTTGAACCCAAACGACATCGATAATATCTCGGTACTAAAGGACGCTGGTTCGGCGGCCATTTATGGTTCCCGGTCTGCCAATGGTGTCATCCTCATCACTACCAAAAAAGGAAAAGCGGGCAGCAGGCCTACGGTAACCTACAATGGTATTTTTAGTGAACAGCATTCTCATCAGCAATTTCAGCCGGTGCCCGAGTGGCGAAACGCTCAGCTAAAGAATCTTTCGCTGGAAAACTCCGGGAAGCCGGATGCCTATACGGATGCGCAGATCCAACAATTCAAGACACAGGGCGATGGTAACTGGCGACTCAATACCATTCTGCACGATGCGCCCCAAACCAATCAGAATTTTAGCGTCAGCGGAGGATCACCCACCAATACGTATTTTTTATCCTTCGGCTATTTTGACCAGGAAAGTAATCTCACAAAAAGTCTTTTACATGGCGCGTATGGGATTAAACGGTACAATTTCAGGTTAAATCAAAATATAACGCTCAACAAATTCACGCTGAGCTATAACCTGTCTTATGGGAAGACACTGATCAATGAGCCATCTGTCGGGGATCCCAGCGGACTCATCGGGGATGTGTTCCGGGCGCCCTTGTCCGACAATTTCCAGGATGCACAGGGCCGGTATCTCACGGGATTTGTGACGTCCAATGGCCTGGATATCCTTCGTAACGGCGGATACCGTTACAGTAATAACGATGTCATCGATGGGGCCATTACCGCGGCCTATGCCATTACCCCGGAGCTAAAGCTCAGGGCGGTGATAGGCGGCAATATACAGGCCAACGCACAATTGCAGCGGTATGTTGATCTCAAATATTTCCCTACAGGGGAAACAAATGCCAACCGCCAGACGGAGAATAATTCGTACAAGTCACTCCAGACAAATCCGCAGCTGCTGCTGGAATACACAAAAAGTTTTGGCAAACACGACGTGGACTTTTTAGTCGGCGCCGCCAATGAGTCGTTCAAATCGGAAGCCTTTGGGGTGCAGAAATCATTGACGGATTCCCTGCTGGGTGTTCCCAGCACGGGGACAACGGTAGATGCGGGTACCAACATCAATAGCGGCGGTTCGTTCAACTCCCTGACGAGTACGACCGAGACCAGTCTGAATTCCTGGTTTGGCCGCTTAAGCTATGCATTCAACAATAAATATTTTTTCGATGGTACGCTGCGGGCGGATGAATCGTCCAACTTTCCTTCCTCCAAACGCTGGGGCTATTTTCCCTCTATTGGTGGTAGCTGGCGGCTGACGGAAGAAAAGTTTATGGAGGGCTATAAAGAAAAAACAGGTGAGCTGAAACTCCGGTCGACCTGGGGGATCCTCGGTAATCAAAGCGTCAACCCCTACCAATACATCAGTACCTATAACATCAACAGCAATTCCTACGGGTTCAACAATACCGCCACGGCGGATGCGGTCCAGAATATAGCCAATGCAGGTCTTACCTGGGAAAAGGCTGCAACATTTGATATTGGTGCGGATGCGAGCTTCTTCAGGGGCAAACTAAACATCAGCGGAGATTATTTCAGAAAGGTGACCAGCGATATCCTGGCACCGCGTTCCGATGTGCCTACCTTATTCGGAGCTTCCTTCCCGACCTACAATACCTCCAAAGTGCAGGTGAAAGGATGGGAGCTGAAGATCACCTACGCCACCACCACGGGAGCATTCAATCATAGCTTCAGCTTTAATATTGCGGACAACCTGAGCAAGCTATTGGCTTATAGCTATGGTCAGACGGAGAATGTGTTTCAACGGGAAGAATTTGACTTCGTACACAGGGTAGGTTATCCTGTAACGGTCTATCAGGGATATAAGACGAATGGTCTGTATCAGAGCACGAACGAACTCTCTTCCTATCCGAAGTTTGCTGCCAATACGGTCGGCCTCGGGGACTGGAAATTCGTCGACAAAAATCACGATGGGGTGATTGATGCCAGGGATAAATTTGTGCTGGGCAATCCTTTTCCAAGATATACCTTCGGCTTTACCTACAATGTCTCCTATCATGCCTTTGACGCATCGGTCTTTATACAGGGAGTCTTAAAGCGCGTGGAATTGATCAGGGGCGAATTGATCGAAGCCTATCACTTTGGTAATTATGGAGGCACTGCCTATAATACCAAACCGGAGACCGACTTCTGGACGCCTCAGAATACAGGTGCGAAATATCCCCGTCTCTCCGAGATCGGCAGCGCACCCAATACCAATAACTTCCGCACCGGGTCCGATATGTACCTGTTCAATACGGCCTATGCGAGGCTGAAAAATATCCAGATCGGATACTCCATGCCGCCGGCCGCGCTCGCCAGGATGGGCATCAAAAGATTGAGGATCTATGCCACTGCACAGAACATTTTAACGGTCTCACCGCTGAAATTCGCAGACCCCGAAGGCACAGAATTTGGCAATAACCTGGACAATACTTCCGGCGCCAACAGCCCGCGGTCCTATCCCACGCCGGTATTTTATGGAATGGGTCTGGACATAAATTTCTAATAAAAAAAATTTCCGATAATGCGTCATCATATTTTAAACAAAACGAATCTCGCCGTATTCCTTATAGTAGCTGCGTTTGGTTGCAAAAAGATCGATCTGACTCCTCTCGACAGGTATACGGATGCTAATTTCTGGATAGTAAATGCCAATGTGAACAGCGCGTTAGCAACCTGTTACCAGCAGCAGATCAGCGGCGGTTACTCCGGTTCCAGCTCTGCCTCGCAAGCCTTCTTTTATAATGAAGCCATGTCCGACAATGCCTATTGTCCGTTGGATGTGAATGTAGGCACACCCAGCTCTATCGCAAGCGGTAACCTGGCGGTATTCAATTCCCAGATCAACCGGGTCAAATACGAATGGGGCAGCTATTATACGAATATCAGGTCCTGTAATCTGCTGCTGACCAATATCGACAAGAATACGACCCTTGGCAGCGCCGTGATCAGCAGGATGAAGGCCGAAGCGCAGTTCCTCAGGGCGCATGCCTTATTCCGGCTGACCAATTTTTTTGGTAATGTGCCATTGGAAACGACGGTCCTGACACCCGATGAAGCGAAAGCGATACCTCAGACTCCCAAGGCTCAGGTGGTGGCTTATATCATCA